>Ga0214543_1002350_pt1 | contig 37144 bp, 15 predicted proteins | sample CNSS2metaG_FD_160094 | JGI IMG/M metagenome (GOLD analysis project Ga0214543, IMG submission 160094) | Root nodule microbial communities from cowpea collected in UCLA plant growth center, Los Angeles, California, USA - CNSS2 | ecosystem: Host-associated > Plants > Roots > Nodule | place: USA... | reverse complement strand
AAAATTCTCAGAACAGAAAATGTTCATTCATTGCCTAGTGTTTGATGAAAGTCCCCACACACTTCATGTACCAAGCCTACTCTGAAAAGTTCTGCACTTAGGGTTGTTCAGAAAAGTATTAATGGTCCAGATTCAACCAAGAATCTATTATAAAACCTGAACCATTTTCAATAATCAGTACTGCACCAAACCAAAGAATCAAGGTTTTGGGGTCTTCTGCAACTAAACTTGCAGCAATTTGTCCACAATTTTATTGGGACAAAATCACAACCAGTGATAAGGTGTAACAGAAATGTGAGACTAAAACCGAGGCAAAACAATGTTGTTGGAATAACACTGTTTTTCTCTAACTTGAACCAAATTGTGGTTAAATTTTTAACTGAGATACTGCAGTGTTAAAACAAATCCAAATTCTACACATGGAAAATGGTGTAGTTACCAGGATTAAACTGCATTTTATGGTAGCTCCAAGTTCATGTGTTCGTTCACTATCAAATTTTTCACTAAAAGAATCATTCATCATCAACCCTTTTTGCTTACTGGAACATTCAACTGCCTGCGCATTGCACCATCACCAAGCTGCAACAACATACAAAAGAAATCACCCTAATCTTTTTCACCCCTCATAAATTAATAAAGCTTAATCAACTTATTCACTTTTTGCCTTCTATGGTGTGTTTTGTTTTAACATTTCCACAACTTTTCATGAGATTTATGCAGACCAGGAATTCTAGGATTCAAGTTCAATGTGAGTTTTAAGATCAAAATAAAAGTTCTTTCATTTTTAAGTTTTAGTTCAATTTCAATTTTACGTTAGATTTTTTGTATTGTTCTTTTAGACTTTCAAAAATACATTGATATCTAATAATTTTAATATTTAAAAATATTTTAAAAAAAATGTTAAAGTTAATGTATACTAAGGCATATCGCAAGGACCACACAATCAGAAAACAACCAATAAAAAATTTAGACTCTTTTCATGCAAAACAAAAATCATAAATGCAATGTATCATGTCTCCACTACCAACAAAAATTATGTAAAATTAGAAAACCTATATTTTAACACTTAAATATTCAAGAATAATATGATAATTAGAGAAAATAAATTTTTAATTAAAAAAATAAAGTAAGTAAAATAATGGATGTTAATTGATTATATAAAATTTATCGATGTATTTATATTGTAAAAGTATTGGGTAGTGTGATTTGTAGCTTCGTAATTGAAATATTTCTGAAATTCGGGTTGCCGGTGGAATCCGAACCCGTAACCAAGCCCGTGCCCGTGAAAAACGTTGATGTGGCTGGGATAGTGACTAACGTGAATGACAACGTTAAATTGTCACTCTTGTTTTGGCAAGAGTAGGGCCTGCGGGGCCCGGTTGATGGGATTGGGCCGAATGTGATGTTGGGCCTATGAGTACGTCTAACCGCCTGTTCTATTTACTTGGTACCTACCGAGACAGCTTGTGCAATCAATACAATCAATTATCGTAAAACCTTATGTTTTTATTTTCTTGTTTTCAAACAAAAAATAAACACCAGAAAAAAAAAAGTATATACTTATAATTGTAAATAATACTTTCCTATGATATATGAATTAATTTATGAAATCATGATAACTAAATTAGTTTTGAAAAAATTAGATGAATTGGATTTTGTAAGTTCATCGGACATACTCAGGGCTTAAAAAAGAAAATACATGAATATTATAAGACATCTTTATGGATGATTTGAACTCTCACATCAAACATTGCTAAAGAAAGGAGAAATGTATTAGTTTTAATAATTTTTCATCATTTGAGAGTATTCTTTTATGTCATGACTTTTCAATATTAAGATGACAATAAGCTGGGTAGACATAATTATTATCTATTTATTATTTATGTTTAAAAAAACATTATTCTTCTAAAAAAATTATTTTTTTCAATTAAGTTATTTATGAATATTTAAGGTTTAAAAAAATTAATAAACTGGTAATTGAAATACTATATTCATTATGTATACTAGTAAAAATACATTACCTTTATCTTATGATAATAAAAATTAAAAATTAATTATTTTAATTATTTTAAATAAAAAAATATTACTAAATTTATGACTAATATTTTTCAATAAATAATTATAAAAAAAAAAGATATAACATTTAAAAGGGAAATTAATAAAAAAATTTGTATACCAAACAACGATTACTAAACCATTATAAAAACAATCTTCTTTATTAATATTTAAGTTATAGATACCATAATACACAACTACCGTTCATAATACAGTTTTTTTTATTATATACTAAATAAATCATCTTGCAAATTCACAATTTTTGTATTGTATAATAAGTAAATCATCATGCAAATTACACATGCTAAAATAACCATAAATATATCAATTTCTCCAAGTTGTTATATTACTTTCATTTATAATACAAGATTTCAATCTGTAATATTAAGGAAGTCGTAGTATTTTTTAATAGGACTAAGAACATATTGGTATGTTATACATATTTAATATTGATTAATAATGCTCCACTTTATTCAAAAGAATTGAGAAATACTTTTTTGTTGTATCAATGAATTGAGGGGTGTTTTTTTGTTTTGTGAATGGGACATATCTTTTTTCCAGAAGAGAGGAAGAAAAAGGTAATGGCTTGAAGGGTTGGTTGTAAAGGAAAAGAAACTACAACCTAAGTTTTTGATGTTCCAAACTCAATCCCAAAAAACATGAGTGTCAATGGAACTTTCTCTCAAAGTTAATGTCTCTCTTTCAAATCTTAGCATTATGTTCTGATGTAATAAGCAGCAGATAAATGAAGACAGGTTCTTGTAATTGGTTATGTTGGGGTGAGTTTATTAGAAATTAAAACTGTATTTGCAGTTGAGATGAAAGATTATGGGACCCAAAAAAACCTTAAATGTTTACATTTAATGACCACGTGACTACGAACAATTGTTGTTGAAGGGAGCTTCTGCCAAAACGCTTTGCATGTGATTGTTGGGCCACATTGACAGAATCACAGTCCTATGATTTTCTTTTTGATTTTGCTAACCTTAATAATTTGTATGGTTTTTAACAGATTTTGAAAGATGAAATTGAAAAGTTGATAACCTAAGAAGTGAGAATAGGTTGTAGGGAGAAGTAAGAAAATGGGGTTCCCCACCTCATTTATAGGGTTTAACTCTCCCCTACTACTAAGTCACCATCGTCCATCATTGCCTTTTAAAATATGCCTATGCCTATGCTTCAAAAACACCCCTTTCAACATTTTCTGGGAAAATATTTCTAGCCTCGGATTCATTAAATAATCTACCTATTTTGGGTAATTCTTTCTTTTTTAAAAAGTATATTTTAAATTTAGTTTAGTTTTATAAAATTAAATCGTAAGAAAGATTTGTATTTGTTTATATATAATTGATTCACATTATTTTTTTTAATACGTGGAATCTTCCACACAATTTTTTTCAAGTGAATATATATATATAAAAGAATTGTCTAATAATCATCTTGTTAAAATATATTTCGGATGATTCTGATATTATTTAAAAGTAAATTTTAAATTTATCAATCTTACAAAATCAATTTATAAAATAAGATTTATACTTGATATAAAAAAAAAAGTTAAGTTTTAATTTTTAATTTTTCAATATTAACGTTTCATTACAAAAATACGGTTTATCTTTTATACTAATTCATGTTTCTTCGTGGAAAATAGAGATTCAATTACCGGCCATTGTGGTTAGGAGATTTATACATGTTTAGGAAAGAATTTTATGTTAGTTAGATTCACTAGTTAAGAAGTTGATGAACATTGTTTTTGGTTTTTTTTTTTATCCTTTTATTTTTCATACGAGTAATTAGTTTAAGATCTTTATTTTATAATTGTGGGTTCCTTTAAGTTTTCAGCATTTTTTATATCGCATTATAATTCCGTAGATATTTGGGTGTTGTCATCATTTTCAGAGTGAATCTTGGTCAACCTTGCATATTTATAGACTCTCTCAACACTAGGTTTGACATGGATATTTTTTCCTTTCCTTCATATTACTTTACGTGTCTCTACTATATCAAGAGATCAAGTTTAAAGTTGATAAAGAATAATTATTAATTCTATTTTTATAATAAAATATAATATATATATATATATATATATATATATATATATATATATATATATATTATTTTTAAATTACGATTTATCTAAAACTTAAAATTCTCTTTACGTTTTTGTAATTTGTATGTTTTTTTTCTTTTTTCTCCTTTGTGGAGTCATATCCTACGAGGTACTTAAAAAATAGTTCAATCTTGTTTAAAAAAAATGATTGAGTAATTATATATTCTTTTTACTTCAAAAACTTTATTTTCTTTCTTTTATACGTGATCTAGAAATTTGTTGCATGTATGATCAATTCAAAAAAGAAAAATCTGTCGGTATAAATTCATGGTGGTGTATTTATTTATTAGCTTTGATCTTTATATAATAGCATTTGTTTATAAAGATAGATAGATAGGTAATTTGGTAAATTATTAAAAATTCTCTTTAGGTTGTGCTCACATCTAAATATGGATTTTGAGGAAAGTGGATGAATGGATTTAGGGAGATTTATAGGTAAAGTTTGTATAGTTTATTTTAAGTGATTTGGATATGAAAGGAAATAAATTTCAATATAGTTTGTGAAAGTTTGAGAATAATTTGATAGATGTGATAGATAAAAATAGTTTTAATTGATAAAAGTCAATAATTACAAAATTTTCCTTGCAAATAAGATGCTGAGGTGTCCATACATGTTCATGGTGATCAAGCACGAGAAAAAGAGAAAAAAGATCTAAGCATGAAATCAAGCAAGTTCTAAATTGGTCATTATCGTTAGTTATCAGGTTTTGGCTATCAAAATAATTTGTCTCTAACATATTTTTAGTTACTAAAATTGTTCATTATTTGAGAATTTTTCTTATAACGGTACTTATACGATGACAATAATTTATATTTTTTATGTTGACAACTTTAGTACATATAGCTTTATTTTGGATTCACACAATAAAAATCATATATTTATTATGTTTTTAAGAATTATTATTCACTCTTCAATAGTCATATGACACATATCTATCACGTATTGTATTCTATTATTTTAAAAATCAATGTATTGACGTATCGAATATATGTCGTATCTGATATACATGTATTGTATTTGTGTGTCACAAGTAACAAGTGCTCAAATAAGGTACAAGTAGTGACATTTAATGTTGTTGTGGAGATTTAATGCTTAAATGTTCAATTGGTTCCTCGTGCGACAGCGTAAAATGCTCAAACAATCTAATAGTAGTTTAAGTATGAAATAAGTCATAATATTTATCTCTTTTCTAAAACTTATGTCTCTTAGGCAACAAATGATTGTCGAGAAAAATAGAAGTCATAACAACCCTTTCTCTTTTAAAAGTATATCACTCGGGTATCATAAGAGTCATTAAGTGTTGATTCCATAACTTTATACTTTAGCAAAGAAGAATCATTATAGATTCTCTCCCAATTTAAAATATATGTTTAAACAAGAATATGTCACTTATGCTACACTTTACTATTTCAGAAACTCATATTTAAACTGATTAAGTAAATTTTAATATGGTAATAGTATACAATAAATACGAGTTTTGTCTTATAAGTTTATAATTTCATCGATTGTGATTTATGATTTTATCAATCGAGATTTAATGAATTTGACTTAGATAAATATATGGTTGATTTTGGTTGATAAAAGTTAATTACTCAAAATGATAATACGAACAAGTTTGATGGTTATGATATGTGAGTATTATTGGTAGAAAGAGAAATTAAGGTTTTACTGATAATTTAAATCATGTAAATTTAGATAATAGGTGATCACAAATTGGTTGAGTTGTTACATAAAGCTTTATGGTGTATATAGAATGAACTACCCTTATTTCACATGAGAAATCATAATCATTGACTATAAGTTAATATTTAATGAGACTTATTTGATACATGTATTTTAAAAGACAATCATTGTTTATTAATAGTCTTTGTTGAGATAAGAAAAGAAATGTGATGTGACAACATTTGTTTAGACAATAAATAAGTTGTGTAATATGAAAATAAATTATTACTATTAATCATATGTATGGTATCGTACGTGATTTATTTTTTATTAGCTTATTTTTCTTAAAAATATCAAAATTTAAAAATAGTTGTATAATTTGACAATAATAATTATAAAAAAATTAAAGAAATTTCCAGTAAACAAAATTATTTTTAAAAAATGACATTTTACATGTAGTAAAACTGTAATTCACAGAAAAATCCTCATAAATTCTTTACTTTCTCTTTATCCCACACATAATTTTTTCACTCAAAAATTTAACTATAAAGCATCTCAAACCACTCATCAAATACACACAATCCTCGCAAATAAACTCAAATAAATAATTTTAAATAATAAAACACTGTAAAATAGATTTTTACGTCCACGTAGAAACCCATTGCAATTTTTCCTTCTTTTTTTAACAGTGAATGAGTTAGTTTATTTGCCCTTAATTTTTTTTTAAGTATTTTGATATTAGCAGAAATTGATGCTTATTTGTTTACGATAAAATAATATTTATTAAATTAAAGTGATCATTCTCCATTCTTTACAAAAAGAGGTAATTATTTACATTTTTTCACATATGCTAAAACTCATACCAAAGCGATTAATTCATTTAGAAAAAAAAAACGGTTTTATTAGAAGAATATTTAATCAAAGGATCGTGTATGGATTGTAATGGTTAGGATGGGTTACGGTAGGTAGTGCCTACTCCTTATTCGAACTTAACAAAAATTCATTTGTTATCTATACATATACTGTTATTTTTGGATATATATTAAAAAAATACTGCAGATTTAAAAAAAATTAAATATTTAAAATATCACAAATATTTAAAAATATAAATTTTGAAAATAAAATTAATATATATATATATATATATATATATATATATATATATATATATATATATATATATTGTATGTCCCATCGGACCATCGGCAACGCACAGTCCTCCGGTGCATCGAACAAGACTGGGAGGACTTGCATATGAAACAGAACCATCGATCGATCGGTAACTTAAATAAACTATATATGAACCTCACAAAGGACCATTAATCGATCGGTCCCAACAGACGAATCACACGTTACCTCACAAGGGACCATCGGTCGATCGGTCCTACGGATGAATCACACGTTACCTCATAAGGGACCATCGGTCGATCAGTCCCACAGATGAATCACACGTTACCTCATAAGGGACCATCAGTCGATCGGTCCCCAAGTAGATCACGCGTTACCCTATAGAGGTCCATCGGACGATCGGCCCCATAGGTGATTCGCGTAGTGTCTTACATATGATCATCAATCGATCGGCCATATAGATTAAATATTCACTTAAGGTTGTTAAACTCAGAGAAGATAAACCACCTAGCCAAGCGGCCACCGGCTGATCGACCAAACAGAAAACCTAAACCAGTCAGCTGGATTAATTAACATTAAACAAGTCAGTAATCATGATTAAGGGATCATTGGGCCGTGATTAAGGAACCCTAATTGTAGGTCCACACCGGAGACTATAAATAGGGCCCAGAGGTAGGTTGGTGAGGATCTTTAATTCGCATTTATTACAGCAGTTACACTTATACACCGATCGGTCCATCAACTGACTTAAGTATCGGAGCCTTTTAGACAAGTACCCCGATCGTCTGTTCAACCGATTGAACCAGAAGGAAGATTTCTTGGCTAGGAAGTTACAACAAATTACGAAGAGAAGAGACATAGAGAAAAAAGAAGTAAAATTGAAGTGGTTCTTAGTAGGTGTTTGGTCCCTACCCCGAAACAATATATAATATAATATAATTTTTTTTTATTAAATTAAATTAATAAAATATAAATAAACTTATAATTTTATTTATATTTAATTTTATTTATATTTAATTTAATAAAATATGAATGAAAATATAATTTTGAGTTTTTAGGAATAAGAAATAAATGTATTTTTGTTATTAAAAAAAAGGTAAAATAAGAGTGTGTTTGGATAGAAATAGGGGTAACCTAATGATGAGAGGTTTTGTTCCTAAATAAGGAGCATGACTTATTACGGGGAACAGTGCAGGGATTAAGAAAGGTCTTTAATGTCCCACCACCCTTCTTACGGCTACCCAACAAAACACTGTAACTAATACTAATAATTATTTAAGCCATCTTGTCGTGTTGTTGGATAAGGGAATTTTAGTACAATTTTTTTATTTGTTGATTAAATGGTTAGGAAGGGAAGAGAAGAGAAGCATGGAAACAGGAATGGTGATGAGAGAGGTCAGACATTTCACCTTCCCGAGGTCAATAAAAACATATTCTGTTATTATATTATCATGTCTCTCTTCTGCTACTCTGCACATTTTTAATCACTTCATCATACCCTTTCAACTTTTATATTTCAAATTTTCGCTTCATTTTTAGATTTTGGTCAATACTTTTTTTTTTTTAAATTACAAAACAGAATTATTAATTATATTGAGTTGTGCGAAAAAGTAAAGTTATTATGAGAGATATTTATTAATTGATAAAAAAGAAGTTATTATGACTCTTACTAACTTTATTTCAATGCCACTAACTCGACTTCTTTTGAGTTTAGGAAATAGAAATCGCAATCATTATTAACGATTTTGTTTTTTTCATGATTTATGAAGAAACAATTTTTGAACATAATAGCTTCACTTGTATAAAATGTGTGTTTAATTTTGTGTTAAAATGATATAAAGTTAATTGGAATTTATTTTAACACGAAATTCAAATTGAATCTTGTTTTTACATTAAAAAATTGATTCAGTTATAATTATTTTTTGAATGATGAACCAAACACAACTAAAATGGTCAAAAATCATTCCAACACGACCCAATGTATAAATCCCTGGTCAAACAACTCTATTTTATAATTTCATGTTCAAAGAGACCCAAAATAAATAAAAAAAAAGAAACAAACAGAACTTGTAACATAACCTTTGTGATTCAAAATGAAGGGTACATTTGTAAGATAAAGTTTTTATACATTTATATATTATAAATTTTTTTATCATCAAATTTTCAATATTTTATAGTAATAAAGTGTTACCTCTCTCTTGCATAGATCAGGAATAATAAAATATGCTGTCTGTTAAAATAATATTATTAATAAAAAATATATAATTATAATTATAAAAATAAATATAATTTTTTAGAAATTCTTTTTACAGATAAATTATCTTAGCTTAAAAAATATTTAATTTTAAAAAATTTCCAAATAAAAAAAATTATGAGAAAGATTGTCAAATTGAAAAAATATTAAATTAAAAAAATCCGAAAAGATAAATTAAATGATTATTTTAATTTAAAAAGTATTGTTTATTAAATGATAAAATTAGAAAAAAAATGTGTATATAAATGACAAATATATTTATAATATAAACAAATACTGATATAATTTACTTGAAAATAAATTTTTAAATGTTTGATTAATTTATATTTTTAAAGGTTAAAACGTTAATTATTTTGATGCGGATGAAATATATGATTGATTATTATAGTATACATTTTCTGTTCAATTTAGATAAAATAGTTATTTGAAGATGATTAATTTAATTTAGATATTTTTTTATGCATAGGTAAAAATATAAGTATGTAACTGAAAGAGAAAAATGTTCTTGAAAAAAATAATAATAATAAAATACACAAACTATATACAAAGAAGATATTTTCTTGTTTCCACAATTATTACTTCTATTTTATTTTTCATAATAGATCATTCATTATTTTTTAAAATAATAATTATTGCATATATTTTCTATAAAATTATTTTTTAATAACTTTTGTCTTTGTTGATAAAAATTATTTTCTATTTTTTCATTTATTTCTCTTTATTTTTTTTATATATATATATTTTTTATATATATATAATAAATATATATATATCTTTTATATATATATATATATATATATATATATATATATATATATATATATATATATTTCATAATATTGTTAACTTTCTTTTTAGTAGTAACTTTTAAATTGTTTTTTTTAAGAAATCTGTCTTGAGTTTCAGTTTTTTTTTTCTTCATCATAATTGTAACTTTTAATATTTAAATACTTTTTATTGTTTCTTTTAATTTTTTTTATTTAATATATATATATATATATATATATATATATTACCACTTACTAATATAATATAATATCTATTTAAATAGAATGTATATACAAGTTCTGACATTCATTATCGTGCATATGTTTGTATAATAATAATAATTATAATAGTTACAATATTCAAAATTATAAAATTTAAAAATTTAGTGAATTTTAAATGTTATAAAGTAACAGATGAAATCGCAAATAATTTTTAATTTACAGCTGAAATATTCAAAATTAATTTTTTCTAGATATTGTCTTAATTTATTTTCTATGTTAACTTGATTTTTTTTTATTGAGTCATTGAAAATTTGTCTAATAGAAAATCTTTTATGATCCCATATTGTTCAAGAAATAATTTAGTGAGAGTGATTAGATAGTATTATTGTTAATACAGTTGATGAACATACAGAACATTTTCATATTCATATTTTGCATATGTGTTCGTATTTCTTAATTTTTATAAAAATTTGAGCTAAAATTAATAAAAAATATATAATTAATTTTTAAAATAATTTTTAGATGTTAATAAAAAAATATATATATATATATACAAAAGATATTTTTGAAATAATCGTTAAAAATAAAAGATATTTTTAAGATAAGAAGAGATTTTTAGAATAAACTATTTATAAAATAATTTTTAAAATAATAATTAATGGTAAAAATAAAAATATGAAATATAAAAATAAAAAACATCTCTTTACGTATTATTGTAGATAATATTTTTCGTGTATATTTTTTATGAACAACACATCAGCATTATGTTTGTTTATGGTTAGAGAAAACTGAATTGTAACGGATAACAGAACAATTGTCTTAAAATTGATTTGGAAAATAATTATTTCGAATTTAACTAAAGTACTTCTTTGAATTCCTGCAATTTATCTTAAAATTCAACAATAACTAAATTAATCATGCCAATCAATGTTTGTTTTACTAGTTAAGTAAAAATCTTTATAAAATATAAAACTTGATTATTCAAATTTTATTTGATAAAACTATCATTTTTCTAAAATAAAAATGACTTTTTTAAAGATTTTACCGTTTATTAATACTGGGAAATAAGACATTGCAAGTTACTAATCAGAATTGTATATAAGTTTTATCTTTTTCTTCTATTGATTGCATGTGTACTTTTATAGGCAAAAATGAATCTTTACAAATTTAGAATCCTAGAATAGCATAACTGTGTGAATGTAATGATAGATTTTTGTGTAGGATAATGTATTGATGTGATTTTGCTTTATTATTTTTATGATGATATGTAAAAAAGTATGATAATCAAAATTATATGTTCAATTTTGGTGTGTAATTTTATTTTTCTTTTAATATATAGCTTTTTTATTTTATTTTTAGAGGTAGATGGAGAAATGTTCAACTATTTCTAAAGATATAAAATTTTGAATTTTTTATGAAAGAAATCATTACGCTAATAATTTAATTAATTTGAGTTTGGTAAATAAAAAATATTTTAAATGATATTTTGTTTTATCCTCCCGTAGTTTATATTTTTTTATAATAAATATCAACTCCAAGGGTTTAATTTTAGTTAAAATTTATTGTGTATTTTTTCATGGATTTGTTTTGGTCCTTCCATAGTTGTTTATATTTTATTTTTTAATAACATTTTTCATGTTATAACAAATTATATATATGTTTTTGATATGAGCATAGTTGTTATGTCAAAATATATAGTATATAGTGATGTCTAATATGATTTTTTTAGTAAAAACAAATTAAAGGTTCTATGTGAAATTTTCTTGTATGGATAGAAATATGAACTCGTAAATATATTTGGTCCAATAGAAAAGAAAAATCATATGATTTTGAATTATCATGGTAGTTTTGGTTGCGTCATTTTAACACGAGTCTTACACATTTTTGTATGTTTTCAATCTTTTTGCATTTTTTTTTCGTGTTGTATTGATGGACTAGAAACATCTTTAAGCAAGTTTTTCTCCTCACAATCAAAGTTCCTATGAGAACATGAGGAGACATTACTTTCAATAATGACCAAAGATTTCAACACCTCCTTCTAACTTAGTTCATTACTTTGTTAGATAAGGGAGAATGTTAACCGATGTCCTGCTACTGTTTAAGGTATACTTAATGATTATTGATTTCATAATTTTTACATTGAAAATAGAAATAATTAATTTTATTAATTTAGACAAAAATATTCTTTGAAATTTCTAACCAACATATCTCATATACAAAATAACACTTTGAAATTCATAAGGTCTCTACTAAAAGAAAAAATATTTATAACACTTGAATAACCTCTAAATAAAATTTTGAGATGTGGAAATTTAAAACGTTTGAAACGACACTCTTTAATTTTTACCAAAAAAAAAAATTCTTTTGAAATTTCTAACAACATTAAAATATAGATATTTTAATTTTTTTTTTAACTTTTTAGATGTTTAATACAATTATTTAATATTTAAAGATATTTTTATCATTTAAATAAAATAAATTTGTATTAATGATTATTACGTAATTTTTTTGATATGACATTTAGATATAAATTTTTCTAAAATATAATAAATATTAATTATTCTTAATCGTTATCCTTATAAAACTGGTTATCAAGATAAAAAATAATTAACTAATTCATTTTATTTTATTGTATTCAAAAACTACTAATGACAACGTATATAGATGGATTAAAATCAATTAATGATCATTCACAAAGTACAAGTGCTACGAAATAGATGTCAGTATAGAAACTATTAACTCAAAAGATAAATTTTTTCGTAAATATTCGTACCTTGCACACAAGTTATGAATTAAATGAAAAAAATTACACTTTCAAATTAAATATTATCTCTAATAAAAGTATCATACTGATTATGTGAACAAAAATCATTCAAAACATCTTATAAAACATATTTTAAATTTTCAAATTAAAATAAAAATTATCTTAATTCAATAGAGTAAACAGCGTCACCCATTTTATCATTTTTTTTTAAATTTCTGCTATACAAATTCAAAACAACTCTCTGACTAAAATAAAATTATAATTTCTGTTAGATTTACAGAAAAGATATATAACATCAATAAGATTTTATTCTCGACTAAAAACTTTAAAAGAATAAATTTATAAATATTTATTTTTATATAATATTCTACTTTCTCGATCAGATTTCGACTCGAACTTAAATTTTTATAATTTCAAACAAACATAATAATTAAATTACTAAACATTGAATCAAATCCATAAACTCTACTGTAAACATTATTAAAATTATGTAAAAAGAGTGTAATAAAAGCAGTCATAAAAACGAAATTCTACTCATCACTGTAGTTTCTTACATAGAAATTAAAACTGTAAAACAGTTATGCAGAAAAAAATGTCAGAAAAATAATCATATTATTAACTGTTAAAGATTTTTTGATATGATTAGTGAGTTAAGTAATGGTTTATATGGGTCTACCCAATATCCATATATTTTGTGGCTGGCTTACAATGGAAGTGGAAGAAGAACAAAACATAATCTCCTTTGTTTCTCTCTCCAAATTGGAACCACAACCGATTAACAAGAAACAAGAACAAGAGTGTGTTTTTAACAGTTGAATGTCACTATTCAGATAATTGCTTGATAGGGACCTGCAGTAAATTTTGTCACCTTTTCTTTCAACCTTTACCTCTCTTCCTACCTTCCCAATGTCAACATACTCTGCTTTTTGGACCAAAATACTTTGTATTCATTTTTTTATTATATTTTCTTTTTTCAATTAACTTCAAAATTTGCACAAAATAAAGCACTAGAGAATTCCATTCAGCAATCACAGAGACGGTGTTAAACAATAAATAAATAATTAATACCAGGATGCATAACTACCAAACAAATGAGATAAATAAATGAGACGATAAGAGAGAGAGAGAGAGAGGGGGTGAGATAAACAGGAAAATTAAATAAATTAAAGGAAGAAAAAGAAAAACATAATATCATGAGCTTGAATCCAATGCTCATGAGACTGGCAAAAAAGAAAAAACCAGAAAGAGAAAGATGTCCCTGTCACCTCAAATGGATTGCATTACTCATTGAAAATGACATGTTTTATTCAGACTATTTATACTAGCTTATTAATTAGAAGATGTAGAAAGGGTTTATCATTAATAGTTTAACAATTTTAATTTTAAAAAATTGAATTTTTGAGTTTAAAAGTTTAGTATTTTAGATTTTAATTATTTCAAATATAACGGTCGAATGATTTTAATCTTCCCATCATTAGATATATATATGTAAGCATGAAACATGAATAAAAAGTGTAGTTAAGAAAAAAGTTTGAAAGATGCTTTTTTAAATTATTTTTGTTACTTGATAAGAAATATTTGAAATAATGTAACAAGAAATCTATATCAGTGTCCCCAGTTCTTACATACATGACCCATTTCCCCATAAACTCTTGCAGATAATGCAATAGCAAAAACCACACAGAAAGTGACCCCTGGGAATCAAAAGTTAAAACCAATGGCACAGCATAGCACAGTGTACAGTGTTTATTTACTATATGGCATAGCACTGGCATAACAGTTTAGGAGGAGAGAGAGAAAACGAGTGTAAAAAGAGAGAAAGTTAGGAGGGTGGAGAGAGAGAGAGAGAGAGTGTGTGTGCAGAGTGTGCAGGTTTGTAGCAGAAATGGTGGCAGATGGTTTTAACTTTATGTGTGAAATAATTTTCTTCTATCTCTCTTCTTTTTTTTTCAGTGATTTTTTCTCTCTCTCTTTTCTTTTTCTTCTGCATCTTGTGTTAGGGAGTGATGTTTGTGGCAGAACGATGTGATTGCACAGCCAAAGCTGTGGACTTGTTCTGTTATATGGAAATCCAATTGTAATTGTAATTGCATAAAAAGCTACGAAGAGTGCACAGAAGAAGAATACAAGTCTCAAACAAAACCCATCTAACAACTACCCTTTTATCTCTGGCCACAGTTAAGTTGAGTGGTGCTCAGTGTCACTACCCATAACACCCTTTTTTGTTAAAACTGTTACCTGGTTCCTTGTGTATGAACAAGAGCTTGGTGGTGGTTGTGAGTGAGTTCATGGTTAGGCTCGTGTGAAGTTGAAGTCCTGCAGTTGCAGCCATGGCATTTCGATTTGGGGTCCTTATTTTGCCTTTGCTAATTTCTTTGAGTGTTAACTCTGTGGAATCTGATGATGGTGAGTGTTGTTCACAGTTTCAAGTTTCTGTTTGTGTGTGTTTGAATTCTTCGTCATGGCTATTGCTACCAGTTTTTATGGGGAGGATGGGAGCATAACAATGTTGAAAGTAGTTGTGGCTATGCGGTTCTTAACAGAGAGGTGTATGACTTGTGACAGCCATTGTTAGAAAGCCTAGTACCCTTCGTGTGTTCTTCTCTCTCGTTTCTTTTTCTTGGTGAAGGGTGTTGTAAAAACAAGTTTTTTTTTCTTTCTCCCTTCGCAGCCAAACATGGCACTTCCTCTGCTGTTTTCAGTTGGTCCATTTATTTTTAAACGTCAGCGTATGTCCCGCGAATTTTGAGTTTGACTTGGTTGCTTTTGGGATCTTTTGCTTCTTCTTTTAATTCAGTTGTCTATTTTTCTCATTGTTGGAACGAGTATGCTACATCTACTACTTCTGCCTGTTTTCTGCACGGTTCACATTGTAGAAAATGAATTTTCGCTAAAAATGAGGTTTTGTATAGCATATTGTGTATAACATGGTGTCTAGACAACGAGTTTACTAATGTTATAAGGAAGGACTTGGTTTTCCTTGGCTTCAAGCTTCTAACTATGTTCTCCATGGTTTAATGTTTGAAATTTGGATATTTCCATGGCAGGAGCAACGCTGTTGGAGATAAAGAAGTCATTCAGGGATGTGGATAATGTTCTATATGATTGGACAGACTCACCATCATCAGATTATTGTGCCTGGAGAGGGATAACATGCGACAATGTCACATTTAATGTTGTTGCACTGTGAGTTACTTTGTCCTTGGACATTGTATATACCAGTTTTCTTTTCTCTTACGCTTTTATCTTTTGCAGCAATCTTTCTGGGTTGAACCTTGATGGGGAAATTTCACCTGCAATAGGGAAACTTCAGAGTTTGGTCTCTATGTAATTGTTACTCTCCTTCCCCATTTTTTGTTATAGTGATGTAGTTTAGGCATTTGTGTTGTCTTTCTTATGCCTTTTTCCTCTTTTTTTATACAGTGACCTGAGAGAAAACAGGTTATCGGGGCAGATGCCAGATGAGATTGGTGACTGTTCATCATTGAAGAACTTGTATGTTTCTCCCTTGAAGAACTGAATTCAATTTATATTTATACCACAATGCGACTTACTTGGAACTTTGATATTTATTGTGTTTTCAGGGACTTGTCATTTAACGAAATTAGAGGGGATATCCCATTTTCTATTTCTAAGTTGAAACAACTGGAGAATCTGTGAGTATTTTTATGACATTTCCTTACAAATGAAATTTTTTAATCCTGGGAGGAGGTTATGACGGCTTTTCGATTTTATGTAAATTGTATCTCAGGATTTTGAAGAACAACCAGTTGATTGGACCAATTCCTTCAACTTTGTCTCAGATTCCTAATTTGAAGATTCTGTAAGTCGTTCTTGTATTTCTCACTCCCCATTCCTCTCCTCACGACACTATTTTAGATTCTATACCTGACTTTCTGGACTACTGGAAAATGTTTTCTAGAGACCTGGCTCTAAATAATCTAAGTGGTGAAATACCAAGGCTTCTATACTGGAACGAAGTTTTGCAGTATCTGTGAGTATAAACAATTTTCAAATCAAACTGTTATTTCATAAGCTTAGTGTTGACTCTTTTTCCTTCCTTCCTTATCCATTTGACAGGGGCTTAAGAGGGAACAATTTGATTGGTTCACTATCACCAGATATGTGCCAGTTAACTGGGCTGTGGTATTTGTAAGTTGCACAATCACTGTCTTTTATAATCAAAGCTTCAAAAATGTTTATACTTGTGTTTCTCCTATTCTGCAGTGATGTCAGAAACAATAGCCTGACAGGAAGTATTCCAGAAAATATTGGCAATTGTACTACCTTCCAGGTTTTGTATGTAATCCAATTCCATGAAAGTCTCTGCCATACTTGGTCTTGTTTTCTTTTTACCTTTCTTATGTCTTCCGTTGATGCCAGGGATTTATCCTACAACCAGCTAACTGGAGAGATACCATTCAATATTGGATTCCTACAAATAGCTACTTTGTATGTGTTGCATGATTTTCTTAAGTTATTCTTACAGGCATGAGATTTGGCCTTTTACTTTCCTTGTCTAGGAATTTCTTGATAGATTTTCTTGACTTTGGTAGGTCATTGCAAGGCAATAAACTCTCTGGACATATTCCATCGGTGATTGGTCTCATGCAAGCACTTGCTGTCTTGTAAGCATTGTTTGATAGCAATTTCTAAAACGTGACTTGGGAAATTTGATCATTGACTATGTTTTCTCAGTGATGCTCCTTTAACATTGGATTTTTTCAAATTTCCTATGCAGAGACTTGAGCTGTAACATGTTAAGTGGACCGATACCTCCTATCTTGGGAAATTTGACCTACACAGAGAAACTGTATGCATAAGCTAGTGGTTTTGCATTTACATCTAATAGATGACTTTGATGTAAATTGTTCATATCAACAACTAAGAGAAAGCTTCTAGACTCATTTATGTGTTGAGCACAATTTTTGAATTGTTTGTAGATACTTGCATGGAAACAAGCTGACTGGCTTCATCCCCCCGGAGCTTGGAAATATGACAAAACTTCACTATTTGTAAGTTGCTTCAGCAAGTAGTTGCCTCTGAAATCATTTCAGTTGATTTTGAACTTATATGGAATTGATTCTATAATCTATTACACGTGACATTATGTTTTACCTAAGTTTTCTTTGAAAAATGACATACTGCCTTGAGGCAGTCCATGTTAACCGTTAACGTTTTTCCTATTGCAGGGAACTGAATGACAATCATTTAAGTGGACATATTCCCCCTGAGCTTGGAAAGCTTACTGATTTGTTTGATTTGTAAGAGTGGTTACCTTGAAGTGTCAATTTTGTTAGCTGTTGTTGTAAGTTTTATGAGTCACTCATCATTCTTGCAGAAATGTTGCTAATAACAATCTCGAAGGAACAATTCCTAGCAATATTAGCTCGTGTAAAAATCTAAACAGCCTGTAAGCAACTAAACTTGCGCTAGTACTTTGTTACAATGTAGTTTATGTAATACGTTAAGGTGACACTTTTCTACCCTTTTAGCAATGTGCATGGAAACAAGTTGAATGGAACAATTCCCCCTGCTTTGCAAAGCTTGGAGAGCATGACCTCTTTGTAAGTTTCACCTTGATACATGAGGAACATTCGCCTTAATGGACTTGCTCTTCTGTTGTTTTTGCTTTTATTGCTGTCTTTCCCATAAACACGTCAATGCACACACGAATTCCTTCAAGCACGTCTTGATTTCTTCCATGCCTTAACCAATTATCCTTTTGTTTAATTGGTTCTTATGACTTTCATGACACTGTTATGGTCATCCTTAGGAATCTTTCTTCCAACAATCTTCAGGGTGCAATTCCAATTGAACTGTCACGGATCGGTAATTTGGATACGTTGTGAGTATGAACTATTCAAATTATCTCTTTGCACCGACATTTTTAAATTTGTACTAAAAAATGATTTCCTCCACAGGGATATTTCAAACAATCATCTAGTTGGATCCATTCCTTCTTCCCTTGGTGACTTGGAACATCTTCTGAAGTTGTGAGTTATCTGCGTAGTCATGTTTGGAATGTGGGCTATTTCTTCTTACTGATAGCTGATATTCATTTTGTTAGGAATCTAAGCAGAAACAATTTGACAGGAGTTATTCCAGCAGAATTTGGAAATCTTAGAAGTGTCATGGAAATGTAAGCCATCTCTTATAAAGTAAATATTATTTCCATGTTTTTTTGTGACTGTTCTACATGATTCTATGTCACAGTGATCTTTCAAATAATGAACTCTCTGGCCTGATTCCTGAAGAACTTAGCCAGCTTCAGAACATGATATCATTGTAAGCTTCATTTGCATCTTTTCCAATTTCGTTTCATATTCTCAAATGCTTTTATTAATAAATTATGTATTCTTGACGGTAGCTTTATTCTTATGTGTAATCTCGTGCTGTAATTAAATCTGCCTTGTATTTAATTGCTCATAAAGATATCAAGGTTTGGATGCTGCAAATGTGAGTTTGGAATTCTCTCTCTTTTGGGTTATATTGATTAGTTGATAAATTGCCAAATAATAAGTAGTTATTCATGTTCATCGAACTTAAGTATAGACTTTTTTGTGCAATAGAACTTATTGGCTTCAAATTAACTGTGTTGTTTTTCACATGTCAATATGGTGGATGATTATTGACTTTGGTAATTGTACTATTCAATTGATATTTATAATTATTTTGGTTTAAAATGATACGCAGGAGACTTGAAAACAACAAATTAACTGGGGATGTGGCATCACTTTCGAATTGTCTTACTCTCTCTGTGCTGTAAGTTTAGCTTTCAATTTAATGATTTTGTTGACATTTCTAATAGACAATGTCTGTCTGGCCTAATAAGTTGAAGTTTTCTTGTGATTTTTTTAGTAATGTGTCCTATAACAAACTATTTGGCGTTATCCCCACTAGTAACAACTTTACCAGGTTTCCCCCTGACAGGTGAGGGTCATTCACTGTTTGCATTGTCTTTATCACCTATCACCTTTTAAGTTCATAGACATGTTCTGGATTCATGAGTACAACCTTTTATCTTGCAGTTTCATCGGAAACCCTGGTCTTTGTGGTAATTGGCTAAATTTGCCGTGTCATGGTTCTCGGCCTGCAGAGCGAGGTGAGCTGCACTTTGCAGGAATTTCCTGTTGCTTTTATCTTTCACAATTCATTGAAATGAGATCAAATGGAGCTGCTGTGTTATCTTTGATATTCTCTTATTCGATAGATAGAAGGGTTTTGAGTTTAAATTATGCAGAATAAGCTAATCTATTTTATTGACTGTGCAGTTACATTATCTAAGGCAGCCATTCTTGGAATTACTCTTGGTGCCCTTGTGATTCTTCTAATGGTATTGCTGGCAGCTTGCCGGCCACACAGTCCTCCTTTTCCTGATGGATCACTTGACAAACCAGGTACTTATCTTTGTTTCATCCTCATATTGTAAGATGTAGCCTTCAATCAGCTGTGTTTTTGTAGATTTGAGCTGTCTTTAGATACTTTAGTGTACCTAACCTTAAGCCAGAAGTGTTAGAAAATCAGAAATTGATTGGATTGTGTAATTATATGCATTAAAGTTTACATGCCAACTTTCAACATTATTGGATTTTGTAAGGTTTAAAATCTGGCAGTATTTTATGAAACATAATTCAACAAGTTACTGACTTCATGAACTATGGAATTGACAGTTAATTACTCACCTCCAAAACTGGTGATTCTTCATATGAATATGGCACTTCATGTGTATGAAGATATCATGAGGATGACAGAAAATCTTAGTGAAAAGTATATAATTGGATATGGTGCGTCAAGTACAGTTTATAAATGTGTTCTCAAGAATTGCAAGCCAGTGGCTATCAAGAGGATCTATTCTCAATACCCCCAATGCATTAAAGAATTTGAAACTGAACTTGAGACTGTTGGCAGCATTAAGCACCGGAATCTGGTCAGTCTCCAGGGCTACTCTTTGTCCCCTTATGGCCACCTTCTGTTTTATGACTACATGGAAAATGGCAGTCTGTGGGATCTTCTTCATGGTAAATCCAAGCTATTTCTTTTTCTGGTCTTTTGTAGACATTCATAGAACCCTTCATTAAGAAAGAAGTAGTATCTATCACAATCTCCTGTTAAATAGCAAATTACTGTATAATGAGCATACTGATACATCCATTGTGTATATTTTTTCAGGACCTACTAAGAAGAAAAAGCTTGACTGGGATCTGCGTCTAAAAGTAGCACTTGGAGCAGCACAAGGACTTGCATATCTACACCATGATTGCAGTCCTAGAATAATCCACAGGGATGTGAAATCATCAAACATTTTATTGGACGCAGACTTTGAGCCCCATCTCACTGATTTTGGCATTGCCAAAAGCCTCTGCCCCACAAAGTCTCATACTTCTACTTACATAATGGGCACCATTGGCTACATAGACCCTGAATATGCTAGAACTTCCCGTCTCACTGAGAAATCTGATGTGTACAGTTATGGCATCGTTTTACTGGAGTTGCTAACTGGAAGGAAAGCAGTTGACAATGAATCCAACCTCCACCATCTGGTGAGTTTACTAATTTTCACTGGTGTTTTTCTCCAAATAGTTTCTCCTTGGTAATCAATGATAACATTTTATTAAGCAGATTACTGAGATAAAAAATCAATTTTGATTGAGAACACCGGATACAAATCAATGAAACTGCACTTATGATTCAAGATTGCAGAATCTAGTTGCTATAGCATCACTGTCAACTTATTGTTAACACTTGATTCTTGTCTGTTTTTTTGTTCACATACATATTAATGGCTCATGTTTGTGCAGATTTTGTCCAAAGCAGCAACGAATGCTGTAATGGAAACAGTTGATCCAGACATTACTGCCACATGCAAGGACCTTGGAGCAGTGAAAAAGGTTTACCAGCTCGCTCTATTATGCACAAAGAGGCAACCAGCTGACAGACCTACAATGCACGAAGTGACAAGAGTTCTTGGAAGCCTTGTGCCATCAAACACCCCTCAAAAACAAGCAGTTGCACCACCACCTGCTTCAAACCCATCTGCAAAAGTGCCATGCTACATGGATGAGTATGCAAACCTCAAGACTCCACACTTGGTGAATTGCCCCTCAATGAGCACCTCAGATGCACAGCTCTTCCTCAAGTTTGGAGAAGTAATCTCTCAGAACAGTGAGTGAGTGAGTGAGTCATGAAAATCAAGTCCAACAATTGATCATGTATATCAAAACCCGAAAAAGAGAAAAAAAAAAATGGGATGAAGGGTAGGTACAAGTTAATGAAAATGTTTATAAAAGTTTTAGTACTAGCTTTAGCGTTGTTGATTTGAACAGGAAAAAAAGATATGGATGTCTCTATGAGCACCACAATTTGAAAGGTGAAGTGGTAACCAAATTCTTGTACTTGTTTGGTAGCACACAAGGTTGCAGAAGTAAAAGTTAAGGTTCTGGGGCCAATGTGCAGAGGGTGGGGTAGCAAAGGTGTTAATGGTAGGGAGAAGAAGCATTGCATAATGTGTGAACATCAATAATGCACTGATTCTTTCTTAGCTGGCCTGGTATCAGTTATCTGTCTGAGTGCTGCCAGTTTTCTGCAGACTGCATCCATTACCTCTTTTATTACCTCAGGCCATTTCTTCAGTAAAGTGCCATGAAATTATTTCATCAAATTTTGGGTCATTGGCTTCCTCTGCCAGGGCTCAGATATGCCATTGGTTTCTGTGCCATGTTGACTCAAAAATGTTTAATGCGTTCAGTGTCATCAATTCAACAATTCTCACCGCTTCAAACATGAATGCAAGCTCTCAAACTTTTTCTTGGTGGTAAAAAAATTACAGGACTAAAATAAATAACATGGTCTCTGGAATATTCAACTCTTCATTGATGAAGATCTGTGATTGGTTTACCTGAAAAATTAAAATCTTGGGAGGCACAATTGGTTTTGTAGAGAATAGTTAAGAATATTAATTAACCTGAGTTTTTAGGTAGTTTGAAAACTTTAGGAAGTTGAACTGTTTGTTTCTCAGATGTTTTGACTTTGAAGTGTTGGGATTTGTTTGGATATACATATAATTTATATAAAATTATGGTAAAAGATAGAAGTTACATTTAGTACAGATATTTCAGATAATAGTTTTCTGAGTTTGAATGCAAACATTATTTTATGGGCAGTTTTATGAGTTTAAATTAGGTTAAAATTTATTTTTTAAAAATGGTATTAATATATTGTGTACTCATGTTTTGAATTAATTCTAATTTTCTTATCTCAAGTAACTTGACACCAATTGGTTAATTGTGATCATTTTGATATAATTTGTTCTGTTTAAAAATTGGGTTTAAGTTGAAAGGATTTTAACTAACTTGGTTTAAATTAAATAATAATTTGTCTATAAAGAGTGATCTGGTTAGTAAGAATGAGACAATTTTTGCACAGAAAGGAGTTTAAATTTCGCTGATAGTGTTAAAATTTTATTAGTTGATAGTTTTTAAATTTGTCTATCAATTTTTTGAATTTTAATTTCCCGAAGTATAAATATTTGAAAAAGAAACTAAGTTAAAACTAATTCTGCAAATTTTCAAAGTCTTAAACACAATTGATACATGTACTTTATAATTTCCAAATGGCGTGGGCTTTGTCGTTGTGATTAACTCTATTCAATGGAGAAAACACAAAGGGATTTTACTTTCGGAACCTCTATGTTTGCTTGCACACCTTTACGATTGTGAGAGATGTCAAAAACATCCTTCCTTCCTTTGAGATTGTTATAAAGTTTTTTAAATTATACAATTTAAAATTTTAAAAGTTAAATATTGTATTTTGGATTTTATAATTTAAAATTATATTTTTAGTATTGTTTAGAAATCTAAATTACGTAATCTAGATTTTTTTTTTTCACTTAATGATTACACAATCTAGATTATTAAACAATGTTAAAAGAATAATTTTAAATTATACAATATAAAACATTAACATTTAATTTTTTAACTTTCAATTATATTTAGGGATTTCTTAAATAGCTCAATCCTTAATATTGCCAACCAAACCGACCATATAGAAAAATATTTATGACATTTCTCATAATTTATGTTTTGATGGTGTGTGAAGAATATATAGAAATATAAAAAGTAATAGCCAAAACAATGTCTTGTGTTTTATTTTTCTTACAAATACGTTATATATGAATTTAAATAATTTCATTGAAATTAATTTCACTCAAGTTAAAAATGAGTTTTTGATTTCTTTATTACATTGGTTACATTCAATGATTTTGGTGCCTAACATATGTTTGGTCATAAGCTTCTAAACACTTTTGAAGCCTAAAAAATTGCTTGGCTGAGAGTTATATAATTTATTTAGAGAAGAAACTGTCAAATTTTCATGTTATTTTGCTTATAATGTTGAGCCATTGATGTTTCAGGATGAATATTGCAAATTAGTTTCACCATCGTAGGATCTTAATTGTTTTAGTATGTGTACGTTGGCTTAACATAAATATTACTTAAGTCCACATTTTGATATTGAGAGTTTGATGCAGAGTTAATTGGGATATAGACTTATGAAATTTTAAGAGTCATATTATAATATAAAATATTAGGAGTCATATAATATAATTATAGTATAAAATTTATGAGTGTTGAAAATTTTTAAAAATTATGAAAATATGGAAGATATAAGATATATAATAGATATAAGATATATGTTACAAAAAGAAAAACTTGTTATTTTATTTTATTCATATTATATGTGTGTGTGTGTTTGTGCGTGTGTGTGTTTTTACTATGTTAGTTTTTTTAAAATAATTTGTCACGTTCTCTTTTTCTTATTGTGCCATTTTCTTAAGAGGTCTTAGTTTCTTTTCTTCATTTTGTGATAATAACTTGCATGTCTTCATACTTTCATGCTGATATCGAGTTTTTAGTAGTTAAGATAAGAGAAAGTAAGACCATAAATGTGTTCGAGATTGGAGTACCCTTCTTGCATGATATTTGTGTATGATATTGTTTTAGTTTAAAATATAAAAAATCAATTGCATTTAAACAATGAAAACTCATAATAATGAAAGAATTGGACATCTTAACATCTTAAACTCGATAAGAATGACATATCAAGTTCATAGTGTATGTAATTGATTAAATGTTTTTCCCTCTCTCTGCAATGCTTTCAATACCCACATATGAGCATGCATTATATGCACTTTGAACTCACGTTGCAAACACTCATTGTCCAATGACAATTTGTGCAACTTGAGTTCAAAGTGCACGTAGTACATACTCATAAGTGAATGTCAAAGGTGTTATGGAGAGATGGAAAAATATTGAATGAAGTACACACATTGTGAACTTGATATATCATTCTTATTGGGTTTAAAATGTTAAGATGTAATAATCAAGGTTAGGAGTTTTCATTATTAAGATGCAATTGACTTTTTCATTTAAACTATAACAATCTCGACAATCACAATGTAAGGAGGGTACACTACTATTCTCAAACACATTTAAGGTCATAGTATTGAAGTCTTAGGTAGTAGTATTTAAGTCCCTCAATGTTAGGAGTTTTCATGAGAATTAAGAGTTTTCATTGTTAGAATTTTTAATTGTTTAGAGTTTTCATTGATAAAAGTTTCAATTGTTAAAAGCTTTCATTGTGGAATGGATATTAAGAGTTTTCACTGTGTAGGACTTTTCATTGTATATGTTTTCATTGTGTGGGAGTTTTCCTTACATAATATTAGTAGTTGAGTATTTTTTTAATCTATTCTTTTGTATTTGATATTGTGTATCTTATTTGTAGGTTTTGTTTGAATGTAAAGAATAAATATATCTGCATTGACGATATATAATACAATTATATTGATGGAACAATGCCCCGATAATTTAGTCACTACAAAAAGTCATTATTGATGGCCTAACTTTCGTTGGTAATATGAACTTAACGACGAAACATATGTTGTCGATAATTACTGAGAGAATTCATAAATAAATGATATAAATTTTATGATTTAAATAAATTACAACATTTTAAAAAGGGTTCAAAAGTGTTGTAGTAACCTTGGACACCTTTTAGAATCTTCTATAACTCCTTCTAGAGGTAGAAATTTAGTTATTAAAGAAATAATGTCACAGTGGTGCATGTAGGATATAGAGGTACTTAGAGGCGGTCTTGTAGTTTTGTAGAGAACTTGGAAGATGAAATTTGCTTGGTGGAGTTAGCATAGATCTTTTGGTCCCAAGAATGAAGTGCTTCACATTTTTAAAGGGTTGTTTGAAGCTTTCTCAATCAAACACGTACAGTTGTATGGAATATGCGCTATTGTATGACATATTAGTTTAGGCATAACTAGTGGTGGAACTTCTATGAAGCTGGGAGGGGCCATGGCCCCTCCAAATATTTTTTATTTATATATATATGTATATATATATATATATATATTTAAAATTTTTAAGAATTTTAAAAAAAATTTAAAAATTTTAAATTATAGGTAGTATATTTTAGAAATTAATGAAAATTAAATTATGTTTTTCTATTTTTTTTTATAAAATATAATATTTAATGTTAATAAATAATAAAACATAAAATTAAATATAACAAAAACTTTTTTTATGTGTGTTTTTTTCTAAAAATATCAAATTGTGCTTAAACAATTGGGATCAAATTGAGGCTAAACAAAATTGGAGGACCTTGATATTTTTAGAAATAGTAACAAAAAGAATAATTAAATAAAATATTTATTAACATATTTTTTATTTTCTTTCATTGTCTTTTTAGTTTTTCACTCTCGTATTTTTTTTTTTTGAAGAAAAAATAAAGTTAGACATATACTCATTATTTTTGTTCTTATTTCTTATTTGTTTCCTTCCTTTTTTGAATAACAAGATATAACTTTCTTGTCTTACTTGATAATGAAATATTAGTTTAATAGTTATTAAAATTAATTTTTTTTATCTCATGAGTATCTTGTATATCCATTTTTTATTATTATAAAAGTAAAAAATAATGTATTATATATTTTTTTCATAACCGATTTTCAATTGTGACTTGACTACAATATATTTCTCTTTTAATAATTACGTCTCTCAATTTTTTATTAGATTATAATAAATTATTTTTTAATATATTTAAAGAAAAATATATTGATGAAGAATAAAATAATTAATGTTTTTTTAAAGGTGATAAAAGAAAAACTATGTGAAGATGAAAAACAAGATAGATTCTATTTTTTCACATATTTTGAAACATTATACTAATGATCCAATCTAATGATTCAATTGTTCAGTTAGAGAAGTTATTTTTTGAAAACATTATACTAATGATTCAATCAAAATAAAATAATCATATTACTTTGGCCCCTCCAAAACTCTTGGTCAAGATCCGCCACTACGGCATAACAACATAAATTCTTCTTCGTCAATTGTATCTAACTTATTGAGGTTGATTCGAGGGAAACAATGGAAAACATGGTCAACAAATACGTTGCAAATTGTCTTGTCTGATATATGCATAGAAGGGTAGCATAATGATTGCTTGATTCTTCAGGAATTGTTGGAAAAATATGTTGTCAATCCTTTCTTATATGTCTCTCTAAGGCACATTAAAGAGAGGTGTGCTTGGAGGTAAGTTTGTAAATACGGTACATGTATCGAATGAAACACATATCTGATTCGACATGTATTTTATACAAATATACAATTATCTTGAAAATAATAGGATACAATAAATGATATATGCATATTGAAAAACATACAAAAACTTTTAAATCACATGATAAGTATATGATTACAATTGTATGAATTCAAAATAAAATGAAATGTATTAAAGGTTTTCAACATAAAAATTTATAAATTGTTTCCATGGTAAAGTATCAGGTACATATATGTGTTGGACACAATTTGAAGTATCACTGCATCATAAAGTGAAAGGTTAGAATAAATTTATGAGGGGTAAAGGGTGAACTTGTGTTGGAAGTCCGACATTAACTAGAAATAATACAAGTTTCAAGTATATAAGTATGTACACTCTTACCTTACAAACTAATTTTGTATGGTTGACTTAGGTTTTTTTTGTTTGTTGGGTCTAATATTCTACCCGCTATCACGTTGCTATTGGTGGAACATTATCGACCAACAATTAATGTTTAGTCCACACTCAATATGTATATGCCTGAAAGTTCTTGGTCATATAATGTTGTATGTTTAGGATAATTAATATGGTAAGTGGTTTCTTGTTGTAGTTAGTGAGAAACTCATGATAATTAATGGTAGGAGATTATATTTGTGTTTCAAGTTCATTTTAGGGTTATGTTTGATAATATATGATGGCTTTGGTTGGGGGTGATTCTGTATAAATATGGTGTTGGTTGGAAGGATGAGATGCGCATGGGAGCTAAATACGACACCATATATTTTATTTAAGCTAGCTTATAATTGTTCTTTCTAATTATTCATGAATTAATTCATTAAAAATTAGTGAATTGTAAATTTTAATTTTTATTATTAAATTCAAAGTTTTGAGTTTTATTTGATTTTGTTTTTTAGTAATTTCTTCATTGAATCTAAAGGTGTTTAAAATAAATTTTTTTGTTTTTAATTATTTTTATTCTTTACATTTACTTCCACCATTATAGGCCAAAACCTAACCTATGAACAAAAAATACATGACAAGTTTTGAACTAAAATTAAACCCTCCTATGCATCTATAGTTGATATCTATTATAAAAAAAAAAAAAAATCCAAATTAATACTAGATGATAAAACATAATAACATTTAAAACCTTTCTTATTTATCAAACCCACATTAGTCAATTTATTAGCACAACACATATTTTTTAAAATATAAAACTCTAAACTCTATATCTGTATAAAGACATAAACACTTTTTCCATTTATCTCAAATAATCCAAGAAACTATATTTTTAGAAGAAAAATATTTGCATACCAAAGCTAAATCACATTCTAATATTTCAAGCATACTCTATATATAAATCTTATAAGTTTTTGCATAAAGAAAAAATTGTAGGTTAAAAAAAAAAGCATAAAAACTACTTATATGTTCCTCTTTGTTACCTCTACTCAGGCCACCAAACCTTAACAACTTTGGTTGCATAATCAATGTTCACTTTGAATTAATGACGAAGGATAAATTGTTGTAGTATACTATATTTTAAAAGTTTTAATATTATGCTTATAAAGTGATGTTTACTTTTTAATATTATACTATATGTTTCAAAAAATATTTATTACCAATTTTATAGAAATAAGCTTAATTATGTTTCAATTTGTTTGATAAATTTGATAACTTTTGAATAAATTTATGATGAATTTTTGGGGTCTATTAAATAATTAATAAATTTAATTTTTGTATTTAAGTCTTCACGATTAACTTTTTTTTGTTAATCGAGTAATTTTTTTTTAATCGAGTGACGTGTTTGTTAAGATGATAACCTAATTATTATCTTGTCATCTTACTTTAATATCACATGTCAATTTATTATTTAAAATTTATAATTTCATAGTTTACAATTTTATAATTTATAATTGTATAATTTAATAATTATAAAATTATAATTTTAAGATTTGAATAAAATTAAAAATATCATAATTTTATATTTCATAAAATTATAATTTTATAATTTTGATTTAAAATTATAAAATTGTAAAAATATAAAATTTCACAATTAAAAAGTTAGATAAATAAAACAATAAAATAATATGAGACGATAATAAATTAAAATAAAATGGCATATTAATAAATATGTCAACCACCTAACAACTACGTCACATCATTTAGTTAACATAAAAGCTTAATATAATACTCAATCCAAAAAATTAAATTTATCGAATTGACAAAAAATTTAGAAAGAATTTAATTAAAAATTTTCAAATTTACGGGATAATTAAGCCAAAGTATTTACTTAATGTTTTTAAGAAATTTAGTAACGTCCGTATGAAATTTAAGCTATAATTTGTAACAATCTGTGTTTGCTCCTTTTTGAAATCTTCTTGGTTTGGAATGCGACTGCAACAAATTTTGAATGGTAATGTTAGAGACAGGCAAGGAAAGTTGAAAGAGAGTGAATAGTCGAAAACCAACTCTCTCACACACCAACGCACACTGGATGACGTGTCGTACCTACCGCTATATAAACGCACAATCTGCCGTTTTCCATTTTTGATTTTTGATTTTTGACTTCGATAGCCTCCGCTCTCCTTCGAGCGGGAACACGACATTTTTACCTCTTGCATTTCTCTCGCCCTATCTCATTTCGCTGCATGTCTCTCCGCTCCTAGGGTTTTCAATTTGCTCTTCCTTTTGCAATTCGCGGTGACCAACGCCATGAATCTGCTCCCCGGCTCCAAGGTTTGGGTCGAGGACCGGGATGCTGCTTGGCTGCCAGCTGAAGTGCTCGATTCCGAAGGTAGCAATATTCTGCTACTAACTGATTCCGGCAAGAAGGTGAGCGAGTTCACGCGATGTTGCGAATTTGAATTTGGTGATGATTTTGGTGATTTAAGAAGATTTTCTGTGCAGGTGTTTGCTTCCAAGGAGAAACTGTTCCCGAGGGATGCTGACGAAGAGGAGCATGGCGGATTCGAAGACATGACCCGGTTGGCGTACTTGAACGAGCCGGGAGTGTTGTTCAATCTTCGAAGAAGATACGCGCTCAATGATATCTATGTGAGTGTTTGCTTTTGGACAGTCGGTAGATGTTGAATTGCCGTTGACTAGACGTTTAGGCTTTGACTGATAGATATTCTTATTATTGGAAAGTGAAGTGCTCATACGGAAGTATTGTTTTTAGGTTTTAGTAGCTTTGAATTTCTCGAGTATGGTTACTTGATTGTTTGGCTTACACGTAAAATCAATTCCGGGCTACTTGACGTGTGTATTAGGGTAAAACGCTTAGTTGAGGTTAATTAAACATATTCCATGACACTGAATTGCATGACAAGTGATAGCATATATGGTGGCTGATTTTCAAGCGTTTTTTTAGTATTTGAAATTACGAATAAATATATATAAATCCAGCACAGCACAACCTAACTCTGGAACTAGGTTCCAGCCTCACCAAGTCCGCCCCAGATGATACACACCCTTAAACTAGGACAGCAAAACAGAAGAATTGAACAATAAAACATCTCCAAACTTTTTGGTTTTTCAGTTTTAAAAATACTTGTTTTGAAAACAATTTCCAACATTTATTAGATATTTTGGTTGAGAAACTGATTACTGAGAGTAGTGTACAATTGTATTAATAATGTTCTTCTTGCCAAAGAATAAGAAGGATATATAAACATACCCATAGTATATGCTGTTTTGATATTTTTCATAGTACATTGTTACTTTTGTTTATGAGGAGTTGCATTGATGATTTTGTCGAGTGCACTGTTAAATAATCACATACTAGAATAATCAATTTCAAATCTATTAACTAATATAAATAAACTGCAGGTTTTGAAACTTCCGTTGTCCTTTTAAGGATTTCAGTGAATGGACTTTTTTGGATTTTAATGCTTTCACAGTTGCTAATATTAACTGTGAACCATTTTTTATGTTTGTGGACTGTCATTTTATGCATTTTTCCTGACTTGTTTTTCTTTGTTAGACATATACCGGGAGCATTTTAATAGCCGTTAATCCGTTCACAAAGCTTCCACATTTATATGATTCCCATATGATGGAGCAATATAAGGGAGCTCCATTGGGTGAGCTTAGCCCACATGTTTTTGCTGTCGCTGATGCATCATACAGGTGAGGGTGCATTTGGTGTGTTTTATTATATTTGCAAATTTTACCCTATTTGCTACTTGCCAATTTATGTTGTAAATTCGTGAGATTTTGTTGGTCATGATTTAGAGCAATGATGAATGAAGGTAAAAGTCAATCTATCTTGGTTAGCGGCGAAAGTGGTGCTGGAAAAACTGAGACAACAAAATTGATCATGCAGTATCTTACCTTTGTTGGTGGACGTGCTGCTGGTGATGATAGAACAGTTGAACAACAAGTTCTTGAAGTAAATAATTGTTGAACTCAATGAATTATGAATTCAGAGATATTTATTTCTAAGTTTCATTTGCTTTTTAAATCAATATGGGATGCTAATTTCGTTTTTACTTGATTCAGTCCAATCCACTTTTAGAGGCGTTTGGTAATGCAAGGACTGTTAGGAATGACAATTCGAGGTGAATTTTGTTCCTCTTTTGTGTTTATAATTTTTTTCTACTCTATTTCTTGCATTTTGTCTTCTTTTAACCCTATGCAATAGTCTAGGTTATTTAACAAATAAGACTACGTGACATTTTTTTAATCAGTACCCAATCAGGTGCGGAGTGTTTTGAAAGGAATTCTTTATTTCTATTTTTTTTTCTGTACGTAGCTCTTAGGCTTAAGGGGAGATTTGTTTTTTAGGGTATTTCTTTTGGTTTTATTCCTCTGAGTGCTTGTTTGGGGAAAATTATTTTGTTGGAAAGAATTGCCTTTTTTAGAACCCCTTTGTAAAAGGTGATTATTTGTCAAAAATAAGTTAACTCAACATGCACCGAATGTATTACATAATAGGGACCAACAGCTTGTAGTCTTGTACAATTTAATGTAAGGAAACACACAATATTTTTATTTTATGGTATTGGAGCCAATGCCCGTGAAAAGGCACACATGTTGTCTTATCAATTGGTGGATGGATGTCTTATGTTGAAACTCATAAAAATACGCACCTTATTGAAACTAAGGTTATCAGTAGAAGATAATGGTCTTTGGTAATAAGTAAAAAATTCAACACACACTATGGCGTGGCAACCTGTGGCAGAAGCCCTGGTGGACAAAACGGATATGTTCAAAAACAGAAAAAAATAAATTAAGAATAACATAAATATACAACAACAGCTTTAATAAACTAAAATTGAAGAAAATATCACAAATCTCCAATGAACATTGTCATAACATTCATTGAAGTTTCATAATGTCATCACATAAAGCCATAAACATAACAGTTCAGAAAAAAACACCTACAAAAAGATAGAACTATAAGAATAGTTTTTTTTTTTTTTTTTAAAGGGAACTATAATTAATTATGAAACTTTTAAAAAAGAGCACACATAAAATTTTAATAGAAGAAGAATAAGAATGGCAACATAGTGTAATGAATAGACAGAAAAGAAGGGGAGAAAAAGAACAAGTGATGGAGAAGAAGAAACCTGAAGAAATTAAGAACAGACAAAGATTAGCAAAGAAAATAAAGAAGTTTAAGGATGAACAAAAAACAATATTTATGGGTTGCTGCAAAATGTTTTTGGAAAAGCTTGTTAGAGATCAAGCCGCTGTGGTTAAGGTTTCTGGCGTGGGTGGTGAGTGGAGAAGTCTAGCTGGACTTGTTTGGCAGCAGATTTAGTAGTTTGCAGGTGAGAGGAAAGTATAAATTCTAGGTTTCTTCTCTTTTTCAAGGTTTACCCGAGTTATGAGAGATAGGAAGTGTGGACTTTGAATATTGTCAGAAAGGGAGTTCTAAATAATGTTCTCTAAAATGGGCCAAGATCTAACCCTAAATAGGACTTTTTAAAACAAAACATAAAACCCTGTGAATTTCTGCCATGGGTGCTGTAAACTGCAGTGGCCATGTCAGGCACTGTGATTAACAATGCCAAAAAGCTTCAAATAGCAGATGACAATGGAAGTCAAAACTTCCATGCCATACTGGTATGACATCACCATAACAGTTTTTTGACAACATTTGTTGAAATCACTCAACTCTCCTACTTCATGGTAGTTTTCCTCTTTAGTTCTGGGGTTTGTACTCATGTCATGTTATCTTATCTATTGGGTGCCTTCCGTCAACCAATTACCTCTCAATGTTTTCATTTTTTACCCTTCACGTCTTTGGGTCCGTGTTTATCCATAATCTAGTTCTTGGCTGTGCTTACTTTCAGCCTGCACTCATGAATGTGTTTTCCTAGGTTATACTATATGTCAAAGGGGTCATAAATGCTGTTGACTCTTCATCATTATCTAATTTTTGTTGATATTTCTTTCCTCGAGTTTGTTCCCTTCTTTGTCTCCATTTCCTTATCTTTTTAGTTGTGTCCAAGTCTTTACCCCTCCATCCTATTTCTATTCAGTATCATTCACCAGAGTTGCCTCATATGATCATATTCCAGAAGATCCTCCTCTCTGCAGTATTATTTAATGGTGGCTATGTTGGTAACATGAGGAATGTGGGTCATGCTTTTTCAAATGGTCAAAACTAGACAGAAGGAATTAGACCATGTGGTTCGACAAAAGGGTTTAAAACCCTAAAAGATGCACAAAGTCACGATACACTTCTCCCTCATGAGCCATGATGACCTGCGCCTCCTGCACGCATCGAACCTCCCCCACTCTGGTGATTTCCAACCTTCTATAACCACGGTCCTACTTTCTCCGTCGAACAAATTTTTCTTCCTCTTTCGGTTTGTTGTTTCTTATTTATTTTTATGAAGTTTTTTTTTTTTTACTTTCTAATTTTTATTTTTTGTTTTCTTTAATTCTGTTAGTTATTTTTCTGCTGTATTGAATTATTATTTTTTGTTTTCTTTAATTATTTATTTCTTCTGGTTTTCTTAATATATTTTTAACAATTATACTTTTTCTAATATTTATGCTAAATTATAATTATTATATTTCTAGTTAATATTTAGAATTCCAACTTTTTTCAGTTCTATTTTCTTCTATTTTTTAATTATTTTCTATTCCGTTTATTTCTATTTTTTACTTGCTTTGCTGCGTTTTAATTCCTTTGAACTCTTGAACTTGATGAAAATGAGGTTGTTAGTAGTAGTTTATGACATTTTTCTTAGGAGACATGATATTTTCTTGGAATTAATCCATATTTAGTTCGTACTTTTATTTTTTATTCATTTCTGTTATTTTTATTTATTTATATATTTTTTTTGTGGGTGAATGTAATTTTTACTTTGTCTACCATATGCTGCCATGCCATCCTGCATATGTGAATGGAGGACTTTTGTCTCACCGCCATAGTGTGCCATTGATAACACTGCTTTTGAATCCTGTATATGTTTATCAGTGCTGGGTCTTCCTCCTTCTATGAGAGCACCAATTACTAATGGGACTTCCCCAAATTACCATATAAGCACTTTATATGTTTTCTGCAAAGAAAACAACCCCAAACAAGATGAAGTATATATACTTTGAATAAAGTTATGTTCACCTATCTTGAAATGGTTTTCTTAGTTTTGTATTTTTTTCTCATTTAAGAGTCCGGCATTGAAAAAATAGAGGAATACCATTTTCACCCTTTTTTAACATTTTATATTCTTTTTAATTTGGTTTTTCTTAATTGTTAAAGAAATATGAATATATTTATTTACATTTATAATACTAGTGTTTTGAAATGTCCATTCATTCGGAGATGTTGGTTTCTCAGCCATATGGAAGTGTCAGGTTATATATCCAAGTTTATAAATTTTTTAAAATTGTTTTGCACGTGTTATATTGGGGCGGTATTGATATGGGAATGCTAAAAGGAGTGGTTGAGCTTTATAACAATGAAATAGACTTTTGTATACAAACATATTTAGTGGACTATCATTTTTGGTTGTTTTGACTTCATTTTATGTTTTTTGTGCTAAACATACTAAAGTCAAGGGGTGGAGTTTGTAATGTACTCTTCCATTTATATTATTGCTTATAGCCTCTCATTATCTCTATGTTATTTGGTTGCAGTCGTTTTGGGAAGTTTGTTGAAATTCAGTTTGATTCAAATGGTAGAATATCTGGTGCTGCAATTAGAACTTACTTACTGGAAAGGTCAAGAGTAGTGCAGATAACGGATCCAGAGAGAAATTATCACTGCTTTTATCAGTTGTGTTCATTTGAAAGGGTATTTAATTTCTTTGAGGCATATTATATTTTTTTGTTGAGTTGGAGTCGGGTTAGTACTGCACATAGTGCAATTGCTTGCATTGTGCGTGTGCAGGCTATGATTTTCATGATATCATGGTCAGAGCATTAAGTGTTATAGTTTATAATGGGGATGCCTCATTTTAGGATGCAGAGAAGTATAAGTTAGGACATCCGAGTCACTTCCACTATCTAAATCAAAGTAAAATCTATGAATTAGATGGTGTAAGCAACTCAGAAGAATACCTGAAGACAAGGAGGGCAATGGATATTGTTGGCATTAGTCACGAGGATCAGGTGTAATACTGTTTCTTTCAGTGTATTTCTTTCTTTACTGCATGCTTTTGTGGTTCAATGGACAGTTTTATCGCTGGCCAGTGCTTTACAAATAGTCATCCCTTCTTCCTATTATCAGGAAGCCATATTTCGTGTCTTAGCAGCAATTTTACATTTGGGAAACGTCGAATTTTCGCCTGGAAAAGAGCATGACTCATCGGCAGTAAAGAACGACAAATCAAGATTTCATATGCAGATGGCTGCTGATCTTTTCATGTAGGTGATTTATATTTTGTCTATAATAATCTTGTGGTCATAAAATTAGTCATAACTAGGTTGAATTTCATTTGATTCAAGCATTTGCGCCACAACTCAAATGCACAAGTTTTAAACCTGCAAACATTTTATGATGCGGATTTATTAATTTCTGGTAGTATGATCATGTATAATATATCGACAATTTATGATACTGAAGTCTGGTAGAACAATAGGTGAATGGAAAAAAATTTGTTAACATTTTATACTATTGTTCTGGGCAGTATTGGAGAAACAACAGGAATACCAAATGAATTGGATTGTTGTTTTTCTTTTAAGTTGTATTATGGTCATAATGTTATAGATTTTCTTGTTTTGCATTTCTAGCTGAATGGCTTAATTGTTTTTTACTTTGCTGTGTGTCATGAGTGAGTTAACTCCTTTATCTGTTGTATTCTGTTAGTTTGTTGGAGCTGTAATTACCAGTTGATTTCTTTAAGTCAGTTAGCTTACAGCTGTCACTGTCAGCAGTTATACCAAAAATATTGGATTATTTATGTTTCTCTTTTAATATGTAATTGATATTGATGGTCATAATGGCTGGATTCTTTGTGCTTTATTTTTTTTAAATAAGTATTTATTTAATAAAATAAAGAAATTCAGTTTTTTTTTTTTTTTTTGTGTTTGTCTAATCTTTTTAAATACAAGCAGTTTTCTGCATACTTAAATAAGCAAGTCTTATTTACTTCTTAACTAAATAAACTTGCCCCAT
>Ga0214543_1002348_pt1 | contig 37147 bp, 26 predicted proteins | sample CNSS2metaG_FD_160094 | JGI IMG/M metagenome (GOLD analysis project Ga0214543, IMG submission 160094) | Root nodule microbial communities from cowpea collected in UCLA plant growth center, Los Angeles, California, USA - CNSS2 | ecosystem: Host-associated > Plants > Roots > Nodule | place: USA... | reverse complement strand
GAAAATTATTTAAAACGTGGTACTGATAAGGTAACTTTTGTTTTCTTTTTTTCATATATTATTATTGATGATAAATTTTATTTTACTATTTCATATATATTTGTTGGATTCTATTATTATTATTATGAGTGCTTATTTTGAATAGAAAAAATGATATAAGAAAATAATTTTTTTAACTAAAAAAATAATTTATATATAATAAATACAATTTAGTTCCCTTAAAATTTTTGTTCAAATTTCGTCACTGATTAAATATATATATAAAAATTTATATATATATTATATATATATTTATATATATATATATATATATATATATATATATATATATATATATATATCATCTCATATTATTTTTAATATCCTGAATATATATAGATACACGTATAATATTTATACATCATTCCCTTTATTTATCATATTTTTCTTTTAATCCAAATAATTTAATTTCTTTCTCACTTACACCTAAAATCCATCCAAATTCATTCGAAATTTATCTTTTGAAAAAAAGAAGTGAAACGTGTTCTTTCGTTTTCGTTTTTATCGGAACTTTTTGACTAATATTAATTTGGATTGATCAATTTGTCAAATAAGATGAAATGAATATGACGTAGTTTTAAATGATCATCTTGTTGTATTCACAAGCACTCTGATTCAAATTGGGATCCTGGTTTCCCATTGAAACCAAATTCAGTTTCAGCCATGGTTTCTCCTTCCACCACCCTTTTTCTTTCTCTGCTCCTTTCTTTCTTCGCCTTCTTCTCGCAATCTGAATCTAAATCTCACCCTCCCAAAGTCTCCATAGATTTGTACTATGAAACTTTGTGCCCAGACAGTTCCGACTTCATCGTCAATCACCTTCCCAAAATCTTCACCACTGACCTCATCCCCATCGTTCACCTCAAATTCGTTCCTTGGGGCAATGCAAAAATTCGACCCAACACCACCACCTTCGACTGCCAGGTACCCTTTTTACCCAATTTTACCTTTTATTATTTTTTCTATTTATTTATTTATTTATTTATTTTCATTGCAGCATGGACCAAATGAGTGCTTCCATAATACAGTTCAAGCCTGTGCAATTGATATTTGGCCCGAACTGGTAACAATTTTCTTGCCCCTTTCCTTCTTTATTTTTTCAAACTCTATCCAATTAGTGATTTTATGCGGGTAGCAACAATAATTAGGATCGGTTGAAAAAGAAAAGGAGTAATCTTGTTGTGTTGGTTCACTGTAACAGTTGTTTGCTTTGCATGTTGTTGTGAGTGTTTATTTATTTATGTAACTCGAGATTCTTCTCTATTTTGTTTTTTTCACAGGACAAGCATTTTCGGTTCATCTACTGTGTTGAGGATTTGGTGAATCAGCGAAGGGTCTACGAGTGGGAATCTTGCTATAAGAAACTGCATCTGGATTCCGAACCTATTAAGCAATGTTATAATAGTGAACGTGGAAAACAGGTGGGTGTTTTTCTGTGATGGAGTTCTTGTTCTTGTCACTGAGATAGTGTTAATTATGGGGAGGTTTATCCAAATAGGGCTTTTAATGTTTTTAAACAACCTTTTTCTTCTCTTATTGTTTTCAACAAGCATGAAAATTTTACTAACATTCTTGTGGAAAGTTGGGAATTAGAGAATTTGAAGAGTTATACAAATGCAGCTAATGTTACCATCTTTATATGCAGCTGGAGCTACATTATGCAGCTGAAACAAATGCTTTGAAGCCTCCTCACAAGTATGTTCCATGGGTAGTTGTGGATGGAGAACCACTCTATGAGGTCTGTTTTTGCAGTTTTTTATCGGATGAAACACTTGTTATTCTCAGTTTCTGAACTTTCACTGAGATATACATATACTCTAACTAACAAATTTCTTATGACAATGAAGTTTGTGGTTTATATGTATGTAAGTTTGTGTAGTATAATCAATAAAATTATGAATGTTACAGGAAACTCAACTGTGCTGGCAAAATTTTGTGGTTGCAGGATTATGAAAACCTCTTAAGCTATATCTGTAAGGCTTATAAAGGCACTGAGACACCCAAAAGTTGCACCAAAGTTTCATACCTTGAAGAAGTGAAAGCAAAGAATGAACATTCAGATTGCGACAAGGAAAGAGAAGATGATACATGGCGAAAAATGAGTTCAACCTTGTCTGCATGGTTTCACAAGATGATCCTTGGTGATGCATTTTAGATGTGACAATGCTGAATGTAAAAGCAGTTTGTTGGTGTTATGTTCTGTTGACTAACACCTGAAACAGTGCAAATTAGACTAATAATACTTTCAAACAAAATCATGTTCTCCATAACATAACAGTCTTTTTCTGAAAAAAATAAAAGAAAATAAGAGGAGAGAAAAAAAAAACACTCTGTTCTTAAATAGTAAGATTAAACACACTTAATTACTTAAGAAAATAAGAGAAAGAGAGAAAAGAATTAATTGCTCTTTTCTAAATAATAAAACTAGATAATAAAGGAAAGAGAGAGAAAAGAGAAACACTGTTTTCATCAATAGAAATATCGAACACACTTCATTATATATAACCTATATAAAATGTTAAATAGAATTTTATATGTAGAGTTCTAAGTGTAATATGAAATCGTTTAAGTATGACATCCTATTTAAATAGAGTAATCTATTAAATAAAACATTGCATAATTGATGGGATAAAAGAGTTATCAGATGAAACAGTACACATAAGGATTTACCATTACAATCATCTAAGAAGTACTTAAAGAAGATGAGGCCTATCTATCACACATGCCTCTAACAAAACATGCATCAATGCCATAAAAATGCTTCCCAAGAGCCAGACCAACAGGGTGATCATCGCAAAGAGAAAACGAAACAGGAACATAAACAAAATAAAAGGGTAAGCTAGCAACGTGCTTCCCGTCTGCTCCCACCAACAGGGTGATCATCGCAAAGAGAAACCGAAACAGGAACATAAACAAAATAAAAGAGTAAGCTAGAGTGAAAATATTCTTTAACAATTTATAGAGCATATACAAGGCAAAGCAAAGCAAACTATTAACATGTAACTAGGAAACACTCAGAATCATGTGAGGACCATCAGATGCAGTTACTATGACTCGATATCCGGATCATACACTTGATATAGAATTCTAAAGGAAGTATGCGCCTGTGCTGGTTTCTAAACTCTGCAGAGTCTAGACGCAGGGGTTATCACCCAACCACACACAGGATTAATCCTCTATTGTCTCGGGCCCAAACTGTCCCAAGACAGGGACCTCCTGCCACTCTCACCACATAACCCATTCTGCTCTACGTGAGCGTGAATGCTTATTAGAGTTCAGGATACCCTCCTTTATCTAGACATATCCTATATCAAGGTATACACTAGGCATGCATATATATATATATATATATATATATATATATATATATATATATATATATATATATATATACACATATCACTAGGGGTTTCCCATGAAACTCACCAATACATTTCACATGCCTATCCATCACCCAATTCTCATGAAATTCCACCAGCAAGCATATCATGTTTCACATTACATACTTATCACATGCATCCCAATGTTCAATCAAATGAAATCATAGCTTATTACACAATAACACGTTCATTCCAGTCCCATTCAAGCATACATACTAAGCATGGCCACATACTATGAGCAAAGAAAATAATTAACACAGTATGGAGTCACAACAGCCCCTGTCACGAATTCTCGCCCAAACTGAAGGTCCTCGCCCAGGCGTAAGGGTTACTTTCGCTCAAGCGACCCCTTCTCGCCTAGGCGAGAGTTCAACAGTGGCCACTGCAAGAATTTCATCGAATTCTCGCTCAAGCGATAGCATCTCGCTTAGGCGAGACTGTGTCTCGCTCAAAAACAATGTCAGTCGCCTAGGCGACCACTCGAGGTGAAATTCAGGGGTGAGTCCCTACTATTCTCGCTTAGGCGAGGGCTACCCGCTTGGGCGAGATTAGCAGGTTTCTCACCTGCTAGCACATGCATTTTCTCATTCAATCAAACACACACACCCAACAACCAACTTCATACATCCGACAACAAGGTTCAAGCACTAAAGACACAAGAGTAGTCCAGTAATACACGAAATACTTTAAAGAAAAAGAAAACCCCAACTTCCCTTACCTTTTTGGACGCTAAAAGAAATAAGCCCACAACTAAGGAGGACTACAGCTTTAGGAACTACAGTAGCGAGCTGCAACACGAAAACTGGGACAACACATGGCATAAAGTTAAACCCTACGCCAACCCATGTATCCAAACAGTGAGGAATAAGAGGGAAATGCTTGGAGACCCTAAGAGTTACTTACTTGAAAACGAAAGGATTCTAGCTAGCTCAAGGAGAAAGTCCACTGTGCCCTAGCAGAGTTCTCAAGTCTCAGCAGAGAGAGATGGAAGAGGAACTGATTTTTCTGAAAAGGTGAAAAGTGAGAGTGTGAGAGCTAGACAGGGATTGGAGTCCTTTCCATGGGCTGGTCTTGAGCATGCGAAAAGGCTAGGCCCAAACTGAATGTAAGATTTTTTTTTTTTTTATGATAGAGTTTTCTTTGGTTTCTTTATTGTCTTTCTTTGAAGTAAATATATTTTTCTTTGATTATAAATTTGATTTTAACCAAATTGATGTAAAGCAATTTCATAAGTAAATTTTCTTGTATTTATATTTTTTACACCATCAACATTTACAAAATCTTTAATAGTTTTTTCATATGAACATAACATTTATACACCATATCAAATGATACAAAACACATTTCAAATTTCAAAGTTTCCCAATAAACATATTCAAGATCCTTCATAAATATGGTAATAATAATAATAACATGAGCCAAGTATAGTTTCCTACAAACTATACATTTATGATCCAGCCTATTCTATTAGCATATGAAATAGTCTTCATTTACCTCTTATTTTCTTCAATACTCACATTCAATCACGTTTTGATGTTCAGTAGATCCACTTGTGTACAAATGTAATTTTTATTAAAGATTCAATAAACATAATTCATCAAATGTAACAAAAAATTGTTTAAGAACATTATATTCACATAAGAGTTTACAAGAACAAAAACTCTAATGACAAACACACTAGATGCGTATATCAAACACCTTTTATATTACTAAACACATTCATGTTCATTAGTTGCACTCAACTACTAGTGACAATCTAATTAAAAGCACTAATATATAATCACCTAGTCTTAAGGCTATTAGATGCACAATCCAAGAACAATCTTTCGTACTCTTCTCAAACAAAAATAATTTAAGTCAAAATTCACATAACATATATAACTCATCTCACCATTATTACATAATATAATTATATATTTTAAAAGTAGTATACTTTTCGTTATTCTCTTCACAGAACATATATAACTATTATTGTTTTTTTTAAATATTAAGTGCAACTTTGACATCAAAATATAAGTAAAATATATATTAAAATAAAACTTAAAATAATAGACTTAAAATGGCAAGGAAAAGGAATAATGATTATTTTTTTATTAAACTAAAGAAACATGTTAAAAAGTTTTGTCTATAATATCCTACAACTTATTATAATTATAATATTGACTAGAGGATATAATCATAACATTTACTTTTATTTATAATTTAATTAGTTAAAATATCATCTATTGACTTCTTTTTTCTCATTAATGAGCACAATTTTATCCAATGGGAGGCACAATGCAAAATGTCATTTTTTTTTCTCTCAAATACATCTTTTGTAAAAGAAAATAAAAAAATCAGTACAAATGAAAATAGTAATGCATAGTGTTTTTTTCTCAAACTAATGTGTTTCCTTAGTTTTTTTTTTATCTTTTTAAAATATATTCTATATTTTTACGAAAAGCCCGAACTTTTTTTAGTATAGCATTTAAACACATTAAAAAAATAATGTAAATTACAATAATTTTAATACGATAATTATTTAAAATTATAATATTTTATAATAAAATATAATAAATATAGAACTGTCATATTTTTCAAATAAAATATGACGATTTTAATTATAAATTTTTTAAACTCTTATATTTTACAGGTAAATTATGACGTTTATAATTTTTTAAAATAAATTTAAACTTCAAAACTTTTCCGCTCCCAATTTTCTAATTCCCTCTATGTTTCTTTAATAAAATTATGATAATTTTCATTCATTTCCTTACCTCCCACCTTGCACTCTATATCCCCTCACTAAATCCCTATGCCAAAATCAAGTTAAGTTTATCTGTTACCAAAACCATCTTATCCAGCTCTACTCTCTTGATCTAGTCTAGTAGTGTTTCCCGGCAAGAATTCAAAAACCCTAAATCCTAAACTCAAAGTCCGCGCATTGACAAAGTCCAGATGTCGTGCTTCCTGTCGGCGACCGCCGTGGCAATGGCAGCTTTTGTGTTCGTCGATTGTCTCGGCGGGGCTCGAGCTTCAGAAATCCTCAGTTCTGTTCTTCGATTGCCTCAGCTGGGGCTCCACTTATTTTGTTTGCTTGGAGCAGATTCATGTTATGGAATCTTGATTCATGTTATGCAATCTTGAGTGGAAGTGTGCTATTCAACTCGAAAAATAAAATATCCTTTTTGACATGTTTGTGGTCAATACTAAATTACTATTTGGAGGGAGTTCTTGACTAAAGAAGTACTTGCTTGAGCATTCGTATTGTTCTTTTTCAGGTTTCTTTCCAGAGGTTTTCCGTGGCATATGGAATGGCACAGATGTTGCAATCAAGGTTTTTCTAGAACAAGATTTAACTCCTGAAAATATGGAAGATTTTTGCAATGAGATATCTATTTTCGGAGGTATCTTGCTACTTAGAAACTGTTTTTCAACATTTTTTTTCTGTTATATCTATACATTTTCTGACTACTTTCTCACTGAACTGGTGTTTCTTTTCACCTACGACATCCTAATGGTATTCTCCAACATCCTTATTGTTTACTTTTTTTATTGTTGTGATTTTTCAAGTTTTCCTTGAACAGTTAACTGTCTTGAAATGGTAATGGTAATTAATGGAATTAATCTGAACAGTTATCTTTTATTATTTCAACTTATATTTAAAATTATTTTAGTAAAATATTCCTTACTAAAAAAGAATGACAATAATATTGTGCACACTTGGTTATAAGAAATCTCATGTAGCTTTTCTCCCTTGAAATCAGCTGTTATTTATTTAATGATGAAATTATATGCAGTTACATTGTTTCTTGGTGCGTGCATGAAGCCTCCACGGTTGTCAATGGTTACAGAATATATGGAATTGGGATCGTTGTATTACTTGATACATTTAAGTGGTCAAAAGAAATAGCTTAATTGGCGGGGAAGATTGAGGATTTTATGTGACATATGCAAGTAAGTTTATGGTTAGAATCTTATCTGTTACATTGGCATTTATGTTATTATCTATAGACACTCACTGATCAAAGACATGAAAATATAAGTTTTTAGTTAACTGTTATATTGTAATGGAACCGTTTAGCCGACATGATTTTGAAGATGGAAGTTGTATTAATGCATCTTTGCACATTGAGGGGTAAATTCTTGAGACTGGTTTTAAGCATTCAAACTTGGCTAGAATTCAGTGTGGATGATTATGCAATGCTTAAGCAATTTAAAACAACTACTAAGGTAAGGTGTATTTATATATCCATTTTTTCAGGATATGTATGGTTGAAATACTACTTTGAAGGCCAAAGGTGGTCTCTCTGTAGTAGTTCCTGGAGGAACTTGGTGGCCTTCACTGTGTCTATGTTCCAAAATGTATGGTCACATCTCAGTCGCTGATGTGTGTCACAGAGAAAATTTACAGAGCAGGATGAGTTTGTGGTTGTGGCTTCTGATGGGTAAGCATTTTCGTATCAAGATCTCAAACATTTGATCAAATAGAGCTTCCAAACAATAGTATAGCCAGAAGGATTTCTTAGGATCTAAAACTAGAAGAAAGCAATTATTTCAGCCTTGGCAGTATAAAGTTAGATATTTAATGTAAATTGGTTTCTTGGTTTACATATTTTGACTTTGGTTTCTTGGTTCAAGCCGTCTTTATTTTATATTATACTGGTTTCTTGGTTTCTTCATGATTAATCTTTATTTTACATTTTATTTCTCTACGGAATTAGGTTATATAGGAAGTGAGCTTACAACGGTCAAGAATCAAATGCAGAGTTTTTTGCCTATATTACTTCTAGAGAAGAGAATCCGGAACATCTTGCTGATATGTCTATTGCTTTGGTACACCTTATACTAATCAGGTATAATATAGAAAAGAATATTACTTAAACTAGCTGTATTTCTATCTAATTCACAAACTTATATTCTCATTCTTTATTCATCGTAGCACCAAATGTTAGGAGTGACTTGTCATCTCCAAACGATGTATTTGGATCAAATGGTGGAAGCAGGATATGTTAGTAAGAATTTTCGCCAACCTAATTATATTACATCATCATAATTAAAAATGTCTCCATTTAATAATAATAAAATATACGTGTTGATTTTTCATTTTTAAATATTTTTAATTTAACCTATGATGGATAAATAAATAAAGTTATAAAATGTTCACCTCAAGTCACTATACCCCTATATATATATATATTCTTATTTCTCATATCATTATGCAGTTTTAACTAAAATAATTTGATATTTAACATTTATATGGAACTTTAAAATCACGAATGTCGATATGTCCGAGTGGTTAAGGAGACAGACTCGAAATCTGTTGGGCTCTGCCTGCGCAGGTTCGAATCCTGCTGTCGACGATTTTAAGCTTTTAATTTAAAATTCTACATTTACTTTTCAATAATTTGTTGTTTAGTTACATTAATATGTTGTCGATATGTCCGAGTGGTTAAGGAGACAGACTCGAAATCTGTTGGGCTTTGCCTGCGCAGGTTCGAATCCTGCTGTCGACGTTTTTTTATAATTAGGTTTTTGGTCGGCCCAGCACAGCAGATTAATGGGCTTTTTGAAGTTCAGAGTATAAAAAACTTTTTAAACCTCAAGTGTTAAAATACCTCATATCAAAGTCATAGAATCACACCCTTTATGTTTTCACTCTATTTTTTCTTTTCATTTTCAGTGATCTTAGGATAACAAAAAATGATATTGATAAAAAAAATACCTCTGAAATAATAAAAAAATTTACAAGTCAAAACTAAAGTGTTAAAATACAGGATGTAATGGAATCACACCCTTTATGTTTTCACTCTATTTTTTCTTTTCATTTTCAGTGATCTTAGGATAACAAAAAATGATATTGATAAAAAAAATACCTCTGAAATAATAAAAAAATTTACAAGTCAAAACTAAAGTGTTAAAATACAGGATGTAATGTTTCTAAAAATACAAGTAACAATATTCTTAAAAATAACATATCATGTATACCGAAATCTTTTAAGTTAGACTTAATTAATAATTTTATCTTTATATTTATTTTTATGATTGTTTCTATATATATTTTTTAATTTTATTGAGTTCTTATTAAATAAAGTCAATTTGATTTTTTTATTAAATTGACATCAATGTGGTTTTAAGAAGTCACGTGTTAAAATTTAAAAAAAAAAACCATATCTTAACATATAACACTTTTAAAACAAAAAAATGATCTAAATTTTGACATATGATATTGTCAAACCGTGTTAATGTAATAATGTCAATTAAATGAAACAAACTAAATTAATTTTATTTAACGCAGGTTGGAACTAAATTAACTAAATTGATTAAAAAATATATATAACAACAATCATAGACTTAAATATAGATGTATCAACCATGCCTTCTTGATACCAAAAGAAACCTCTCAACATAAACATAGTTCTTAATAACTGACCCTAAAAATTAACGTAAAATTAAAGCTCTTGAAAACTAATGTAATAATTGATGATCCTCCCCAATTTTTGAAATCATGAAAGGATTAGAATGCAAAAGGCAAGAACAAAGGAGAAGTCCAATGTAGCAGTGGCGTAGGACCCCTCAAAATTTTGCACAACAAAGACCAATCTCTATCCATGTTGGTACAACTATTAATTGTCAACAAGTTAATGCACCTATCTGTGACCAAAGTGTGCAAAGAAAATATATGGCTCTTATTGCTGCATATTAGGGACACAATACCCCCACCTTACCCCACCTTCTGTTCATTTTCTGTCACTACAAAAACAGAATAACATGTGGTGTCACCTCCTTATTGGATACATTATTAAACCTCTTCTGTGTATTTTTTTTTCAGTTAAATATATTTTTGTCTCTTAACTTTTAATGAATTTTAAAATGAGTTTATTTTAAAATTTTTGACTAATTTAGTCATTTATTTCTTGAAATACGTGAATTTAGTTATTTTAATTAAATTTTGTTAGGTTTATCTGATGTTTCGTACGCATTTCATGATTATATTTGAGTTGTTTATACTGTTTGACACATTTTTTTCTTTAATATTAAGTCAAATACTATTATGAAACATGTTTGAAATGTCAAATAAATTTAACAAAATTTGATTAAAATGACTAAATTCATGTATTTCGAATGATGAAAGACTAAATTGGTCCAAAGTTTCAAAATGGATTAATTCCATAATTCACGAAAGTTAAGAGACCAAAAACATATTTAATCCATTTTTTTTCTGAATAATTTTCTTTTTACATTGTTATACTCGATAATAGACAAATCTATATGGTTTTAAATTTCATGTAGCAACCTCTATGTAAATGTTTTTCTGCTCCTAATAATAATAATTGCAGTTACAAGACCACATTTTCTCATAATATTTTGCAATATTTGCGATTGTGAAGCTGCAGCTTCTAAATTGGTTCACTTTTATAATATTTTTCTTAGAAAGTTATATTGGTTTGTTTTTGACAGTAGTGTAAATGAAATTTACACAGTTAACATATATATTATTTCCTCACATTATATAAATTTAAATAACTTGATTCATTTGTATACTTTGAAAGTAAACCCTATCATGATGAAAATTTCAATATTTATATTTCTAATTATAAATGACGTTAATAGGATTTCACAGCAATCAATATTTGTATATGTATAATAAATTAATTTAGCTTAATCTATTACAGAAACTTCTAACTTATATTTTTATTTTTGAATTTATAACTTCAATAATGGTCCTTTTGAAATGGTCTTTGTCTGGGACCATCACAAGAAGCATGTGCCTTAAGAAAAAGGAAAAAACAAACCCTAAATCTAATGAAATCCCACCCACCAGAAAATTCTTCATCTCCCCATCTCTCTCGTAAATGAAGCATATTTTGTTTTTTCTTTTTGAAATGCAAAGAGATACAAAAAAATTCAGAACCTGAGTGGGATTTTTCTCCTGGTGAACCTTGTGATATTGATCTCACTGACCTATGTATTCTAACATAATAAATAAATAAACACTAAAATAGAACATTTCATGTATTTCATCACCTAATGGTTGTTTTGAGGGTAAAATTGGAATGATATATATATAGAGAGAGAGAGGGTGCAATGAGTAATAAAGAAAGAAAGAAAGTAAATGTTTTTTTATAATTTTTATTTTAGAAAAAAGAAGGGACATATCCCAATTTTCTTTTTGACTTTTCAGGAATTGAGATGGTTAAAGTGGTCACCGCACATAATAATAATAAATAAAAAAAAGAAACAAAAGAGAGTGAGAAATAAACTTTCCTACACGAAATTGTGTGGATCCACAAGAGTCTACAGAAAGCGAAAGTTCTTGTTAAATTCAAAAGTGTATGAAATATTTCTTTAAAAAGAAGAACCAAACAAAAAGTAATACAAAGACATAATTTATATACATTATCATCAGTATATGAATAATGATATATGGTCCAAAATTTCCAATTAACATTTAAAAAAAAGGTGGATTTGCTTTAGAGGTACGAGTTTATTATTTTCTTTATTAACATGTTACAAAGCATCTATTATATAAGAAAGTATATATTTATCTTTGTGAACTTTATGAGTTGTATTTAGTGAGGTGTCGTTTTCAATTGATCATATCTGTTTTATTAAAGATGATTTTGCTTAGAGAGATAGAAGATTCTGCAATAATATTAACAAATGCAGCATTGTAATTATAGAAATAAATTGAGTTATGATAATAGAAACATATAAAAGGGGTTGGCTAATGGTCCTTTTCACACTTAGGTGGTGGTTACCAAAATAAAATATTAGCAGCAATCACAAGGCATTACTTTTTTTTCTTCCATTGATGCATGCATCTATATCTTTTTTATTAGGTGTTGTTTTCACAGAAAGATATGTCAATTTTATAGATATCATATGAGAGAGAGAGAGAGAAAGAGAAAGGGTAAGGCATTGGAGATAATGAAATAATAATACTATGCCAGAAAACAAAGACAAAATTATGAACCAGAAAAACAAAATCACACCACACCAAATCTTAGATGAAGTTGCAAAAGGGGCACCTGAAACAGAAGTTCAAAATATTTTGGTGTAAAATCAAATGATAAGTGCATGTGTGTATCACTGTGATGACCCTGGGGCCATTAAACACTGTTGCATGGAGTGGTATAAAGAAGGATTATATACCTTCTAAATTGACTCATTCTCTGTGTTGTTGAACACAACAATGACTCAAGGGAAAGAAAAAACAATAATCTAATTATATATCTACCTTCAATTATGAAATGACTATGATTATACATTATCATAAATGGATGGGTCAATTCCTATGAAATATAGCCCTCTTATCTGTATCTGTATCTATCTATATATCTATATCTTTGAAAATATCATCATTGTGATTTTTTTTTTCTTCTCTTGTTCAAAGTTTTCAAATCTGTTATGTATACACCAGTGATGGAGCTTCATCAGGTGAAGACAAAAACGAAATGTCTTTTCAAACAAAGATGGTCGATGATCTTGCTAGTTTCCTTAATGGAATCATGAATGAAACTAGCAAGAACAGTAAACCCCAGAAAGGAACCATGAATGAAAACAAAGAATTATGAATCTAACTTCATGAAAATGAAAGCTTTTAGCTCCTCTACAATGGACTATTTCATTTGAGATCTTAAATCATGACATAGTGATAAAGAAACCTAGTGATGAAGTGCCATGTGAAATACAACAAGCTTACACCAATAATTCTAGCTCAACAGTTGATAGAGACTAGAATGATTGAGCATGAGACAAATAATTAGACAATATCTACACCTAATTTTCGTTGATGGAAACCCATCATAATATAATATACAACTTAAATTATAATCCGTGTAATTTAGAATGCTAAATATAGGTATAGTAAGTAACCCTAAAAAATGGTAAAAATCAATAAGTAATCATTGAAATTATGCTGTGGTTGTGCTAACACTTGTTGTTGAAGAAGGTAAACTAGCACTAGAACCAGCGTCAACACCAACCTTAGTATCATTGTTGCCGCTCACTGGAAGAACTATACTACTCTCACCGCCACTATCACTCACCTTAGACACTCTTGTGGTGGACCTCTTGCGCTTCTTCTTCTCGTAGGGGACCCCTCTAGCTTTGGCCTGGCCCTCCTTCACTTCCTTGAGGTAAATCATAACAGCTTTGGCGCCAAACGGATTAGACTCAGGACGGCCACCATTTTCTTTGTAGGCCGCCCTGAGTCGTCCGATAAGGGCGTCAAGACTGCCCCACGCTTGTTTGAGAGGACAAGCGCAGGGTGCAGGAGGGTTCGGGTGTCCGAAATGGGGACACCCGGATATGTGGACCTTGGTTTTGCCAAACTGGTCCAGGTACTTCAAGAATTCAATGACGTGTGCTCCACTGCACCGTGCTAACGTCAATGGGGGCTTGTGGTTGTGCAGGTACTGGAAGAAGGTGTTCCAGTCTCGACGCTTCTGGGATTCATAGCGGCTTGGTGGTGGTGGTGGTGCCGGTGATGATCCTTGAGGTTGTGGTGGAGCTGTGGAAGGTGATGGTGGTGGAGGAGGTTTTGTGGTAGAGGGTGGTTGGGGTTGTGCTCCCCCTGATGATGAGTCCATGGTGAAGACCTTGTAGAACACTGAGGTTGGTTGAGTGTGTGTTTTGTGGTGTGATCTGAATGAAGAGTGTTTTTTTCTTTTTGTGTGTGTGTTGGACTGGGGAGTAGTGAATTAGGTGAGTGTGGTTTTTGGTTTTGTTTTTGGGGAGTGTGAATGAATGAGAGTGTGAAGAGGGTTTGAGGTTGATGTTTTCATGGGAAAGGATTTCTGGCTTTTGGTTTCTTTTTCATGAGTAAGAAAGAAAGAGAGAGGGGGAGAGAGAGGAGAAAAGTGGAAAAGGGAGCATTAAATTGATTGTTTTGGTCTTTGGAGTCAAAGAGAAAAAGCCATAAAAATAATAATAATAATACTAATATATTAAATTTGGACAATAAATAACAATAATTATCAATGATAAAAACATACTATAGGTAGATTTTTTATTTGTTCGGTAAAAAGAATAAAAAATAACTTCATGTTAGAAGAAAGTGTTGACCAAGTCTGAATATCGTTTTGCCAATTTTTTACCAATGTTATTGCTTTTATGTTCTTTGATCGTTTTTGTTTCAAGCTAATTTTAAGATTTACTTAAAATAGATACTTGACCATTCATTAATATTTTAGACCAAGAAATGCAATCTGATTTTTAAACAATCTAAAAAGTTATAATGACCTGAAAGGTCAAATTATCAACCTGTGTTTTTGTAAGAATTTTTTAATATAAGAAAGACAGCGAAAAAAATTCTAATGGGACACGTTAATGAAAATAAAAAATAAAATTTAGGAAAGATGAGTCGAAATGAAATCTTACAGAGTGACTTTTTGAACAAATATTACAAAGTGGCGAAATAAGCTAGTTTTGTCAAATTCAGTCATAAGATAAACTTTTAAAGCAATTAAATAACATCTTAAGCAATTATAAAGAGTGTTCATTCTGTGTTTCTCACTTCCCCAAATGCACATACTGAATGTCAATCCCACTTACTATTGCAACAACTGCTCTTCAATTGAATATCTCTGTTAATGTTCTTGAATAATTTTTTTTTACAGAAATAATGGTATTGGTAAAATCCTCAGTATGTATAAAGTTTCAATTACATTTTGATCCCTATTCTTAGAATTCAATCGACAACCTGTTTCCAATTTAGGGCAGGATTCAATATTTGGGAGGAGATTTAGCAATGATTTAATTATAAACAGATACCATATGTGACTAATTCCTAGAACTGAAAATTTGTAGTAAAATAAAGACCATAAAATTAATCACCCGAGACAACAGAAAGTGCTACACGTAGGTCATTAGAGGTCCCACATATATACATTCTGTAAGTTTGAATTTCTTGTTGAGAAACATTACCACAACGAGCTGCGTAGTGATTACCACTCACTCTATCACGCAGCGAAAAAATAATCTCTCGGACGATTGGTTCATGGCCATTGAGAAGATTTCCCATGCTCAACACTTTTCTCCAAGATTGGTTAGCAGTAGGAGGAACAAACATATTTGACAACACTTCCCTCTCAACGTCTCTTACTTCTTGTTTCTTGTCAAACTCCTGCGCAAAGATTATTGCACCAAAGATAGCAGAAATTCATGTGAGTTCCATGCTAAGAAAGATTGGAATGTTACCAAATCAACAAGGGTATTTCAAGGCATATATTGCAAGCATCTCACCTTTTCACCAATGTCCTCTGAGAAACCCTTTGCCGTTGTTTGAATATAAAAATTGTAGTAATCGCTGAAAATTTCTGTGGAAAGTCGTGGTGCTTTTAAAAGCTTGCGATGAAGGGAAGCTGCAAGAGTCAGTAACTTCTCAACTCGTTCAATTGTACCAGTTAGTCGTCTTAAGTCTTCAATGGTCTCACTATCTCCAGACAAGCGATTTACTGCAAGAACATGTAAATGTATTAAAAATTATTCTTTTCCAATGAAGAGAAAAATGAATAGATACCTTGCAAAGGCCTCAAAGCAGATGCCATTGTAAGGTAAAGTTGCTGCATCTCAGTCTCTATCTGTTTCAGTTCTCCATAACTAGTCTGACTTAGTGTGTCGACAGCTGCTCTGAAGGCAGTACACACCATTTGCTCAAGTAATTCATGTGGTGGTAGAGTTTCAAGGTAATGAAGCACCTGGAAAATTGAGAGCATAAAAATTATAGCACACAAGTAAAATCCATACACTTATTATATAGTAATCTATTTCTTTTTTACATGAATGTACAGTAGCAATTTTTGAAAACAAGAATACTCATTTGATTATTTGACCACAAGAAAATGTTAGATGCGAACAATAATAATTTAAACTTTTATCTGTCTTTCATGGCCCTCAATTCACCAAGGGCATCCAGTTAACCCACTAGGACCTGCATTCCAAAATTAAATCTTCTCGGATAAATATGGATGGAACTCATCAACTTTGATTGCAATGACCCACGAAATCAGATGAAGATGCATGCATTGCATATATTTTTATTTTAACATTAAAATATAATCTACATATTCAAAGATAGCTTTTAGGGTGAAATATGTTTTTAGTCCCTTAACTTTCAGTGAAACTTGAAATTAGTCTCTCTTCGAAACTTTGGCTCAATTTAGTCTCCAATTTTAAATATGTGTAGATCTACTCCTTTTAACCAAATTTTGTTAGGTTTATTTGAAATTTCTAATGCGTTTCATGATAGTATTAGTTGAAAAACACATTTGAAACATCAAATAAACTTAACAAAATTTGGTTAAAAAAACTAAATTCACGCATTTCTAAAAATGCAGGACTAAATTGGTCTAAATTTTCGGAGAGACTAATTACAATTTTCATTTAAAGTTAAAGGATCGAAAACATATTTAACCCTAGTTTTTATGCCCATTCATTTCTACCAATGTCCATAGAGGTACATCAAATGACACATGCCCATGAGTCACAAATCAAGAGGGATTCCGACACGGCACTCCTATTCAAAACTGAAGCACTCCTCTAACTAGACCGGAATTTAGGATTTAGAAGCTGCATCAAATTGACTTAAATTTCAAGATTTGACCATCCCTTAGCGGATTATCATATTTAGTTGTCATTAAAAGAACGACACATTTCATATTCACATCAGAAAGGAAAAGGGGAAAACGATTAGGACAGAACTCCTATTATCATTAAGATCCTCATGATAGATCCACTAGAATGAGGAAACAAAGAAATAACTGCCAATTTTAAATGGGTCGGCTTTCCCGTCAATATGGAAACCAAGTAACAAAAATACTGTTATTCTGGTATAAATTACCGAGTGCTAAAAAATATGTATAACAATAGCAAAAGCAAAATAAATTTAAACTTCCAGAACAATACTTACTTTTTCTCCTTCCCTATTCGGATCAAGAAGAGGCTTCTGTTCAGAAGCAGGAAGAGAAGGTGCACTATTCCAAAGCTTTCTCCATAAATTTCCATGCTCAGACATTCTCTTTGAAAGTTTCCCTTGTGGAGGCCAACTATCTTTTGACTTTTTAGAGTCAAGAGCACTGGATGATGATGATTTACTTTTCTCAGGGTCATCATACTCTTCCCAATCACCAGGTGAATGCCACCGAATAAAATCTTCAAAGATAGCATCTGGATTTGCCGCCTTAAATGCTGACATATCTAGTAACAAAGCCATTATTGGTCTCTCACATCATAAATTGTTATATTGAAGAGAATCTTTGCATGAAAAAAGTTCATTATACCCACCCACACATACAGTTCCATTTGTATCAGAGTAAACTGAACTAACGCCACCAAGCATATTTAGATTCAATTCTGTGGGATTGAGTTAGGCCCACACCCATATTCTAAGAGTATGGTATGGTGAACAAACCTCATGAGTGAAAAAATAGATTAATGAAAACGTCATTCCATTATATTGATGAGGCAGGTACATCAAATTAGAAAGCATTGTGCACATGATCTTCTAGTAAATATGTAATTATACATTTAAATTACTTTTTAACATCACGTGCATCTGCTTCAGAAATCAGAATTAACTGTATTCTTTAAGAAAACAAAAAGGAACTTGAAACATGATCAATAACTACCCAGTGTTATTTACAAACATATGTTTATTACCTATCCATTACCAACAAAAAAATATATGCAATTATTACCTGAAGTTAAGATATCTCTTTCCAGCTGAGCGGAGAAATTCTGAAAATAAAAAGGAATTGCTAATTAATGATGTAATATATGAAATAGAAGTATGGCACGTACATCAGTCCTGCTGCATCCTCTTTTTTCAGTTCTAGATTTGAAAGCAGAAATATGCATAAATTAATCCGATGACAATGAAGCTTCAAAAAATTCAAGAAAGGAGATGAATATCTACACCTCCTTACATATAACCTCATTGTTCAATGGATCTTGTTTTCTCATTTACCTCTATGTGAAATGTAAATAAGGTCTAGGAGGCCTAAGGTTCTAATTTTTATAACACATGATTGCAATTATTATATGCATTGCGAGCGTTTGAGCTTACAAATGAATCACCAAAGGCTTCAACAGCTTTAAGCCTCTCCTCATGCATGTCTTCTGTCATAAGCGGTGCTTCCTGTGGCATAGCAAAAAAGATTAAAGACATTGTATTCTTCAAAAATTGGTGAACTAATATTCCATGACAATGCCAAATATTATTTGGATACAAGAACAACCTGTGTATATGGGGCATGCATACTTTGATGTGACTTGAGTAGCATCATAGAATCAACAATACCAGCAGAACCTCTCCTGGTCAAGTCTGAAGTTTCTTTGTCATTTGACAGGTGCACATCTTCGACCTTTCTGCTAAAATCATTTTTTTTTCCACAATATCATAAATCATTAGTAGTTGAAAAAATGCAGCATTAACATAGAACCAGACACCATTTGTGCTAGAAAAAATTACAAGGATATTATAGTATACAATCGTGACGTGAATTACAAGTGTACAAATCCGTAATTATTCTTAATAGCAGATAATTGTCACAAAAGAAAAACAAAAAACAAAAAAAAGTTGTGAAGTTGAATTTGCACTACCCAGCAGTTGGCCAGTAGGAGAGTATGCACGCACACAACCAAAGAGGAGCCCAGAAAAGAAATTGAAGACACTGTACCAGAACCAAGGATAGATCATCTGATCCCCCCAGGTCTAAGCCAAACTGGTCTTGAAGTGAAAGATTCCAAAACCCGAATATCACTAAAGGAAGAGAATTAAATGTGAACTAACTAAAACTAGTATAAAAGGAAAATGCTATATTATGTGCCATCCATCAGTCAGCCTAAACCAATTAGAGTCCTAAACCAGCACAGATTAAAGAACGAGCTACTGGATAAAAAGAACATAGTTTTAAAATCACTGGTTTTAAAGAAAAAAAGAGATCCTCCCTCCTTTTTCCAGGGAACACCAAGGTTGCTGAATTTTTCATCTAGAAAAATAAATAATTCACAAGGATCTAAATTAGTTACAATAGCCACTTTTTTCTTATCACTTGACAAGACTAGAGCATGTTTTCAGGCCCAATAAATAAAAGTAAACCTCTCTCTATTCTCCTATTAGAATATAGAGGAAAGAATCAGCTTCTAAAATCAAACAAAAAAAAGGCACAAAGGGTCCCTTTATCTAACCAATATACTCTAGTTATATATAAATAAACAAATATGGATATATGCACATGTAGAAACTTAAAAAATTAACTTAACTAAACCAGTAATAAGTGGAGACAAAAAAACGGACAAAATCGCTAAAAGAGAGTGAGTTGTTTATATAAACAGTCAGAAGAGAGATACAAACAATAACAACCGAGCAGGCTCTCACTTGCTAAGTTCACCTGTCAACTTTCCCAGAAAAGCCATCACTGGAGGTATGTATACTGACTGAGTCATCCCCAATTACACTTTCATCCTGTGATTCAATCTATTAACACCCAGTGAAAAAAATACTGTAAAGAGAATACAGTGCAGTAATACAACAATTGATTTAAACAAAAACCAAGAGAGAAAAAACCAGTTTGTGACCTCACTCATGGAATCTATTTGATCCAAACTTCCAATACAGTCTTCATATTCTTCATTCAGCTGGATCTTCCTCTCAATGCATATTGCAAGCTAAATAACAAAGCAGAAAATGTATCAATTTTGTCAATATATGCTATATATAATATGTAAAGACCAATATATAATATGTAAAGACCAAAACATCTGAGCTCACTGAAATATTTCTAGTTTTTCTTATAATGACTGATCTAGGGTAGAACTCCACAACAACAAAAGCCTTATCTGACTAGGTGAAGTCAGTAACATGAATCACATGACACCAACTATGACCAAGGCGTTGAGGGTGCGTGAGAGGAGGAGAGGAAAAGGGTGACCTATATTTGGAGGTAGTTACCATTCTCACATGTGAACCTTGTTTTAGAAAAGTGGATGACATGTAGTAGAGGACGTGGTTATTTTCATATCCTGTGAATAGGAGTTGAGCTGTGAATAGGAGTTGAGAGGTGACTCTCTTTGAGAGATCCTAGAGTTCTATTTTCACTACCCTGAAGTGGCATTTTTGTGATAATACCGGTGGCTTGTTTATCCCTACTTCTATTCTGCCTTTTTGTTTCTGTTTTGTAACGAAACGAAGTACATATGACCTTATCAACAACCATATTTATGCAAAACATAAATTTGCACATAAAATATATACAAAGCAAACAAGCACACAGTGAGTAGATTTCAGTAAAGATTCCTTATAGATAAAAATTTATTACCATCTGAAGTTTCTGGTTAATCAAACAAGTGGACAGGTCAATTGATCCATTAGTTGGCATCCTGGGCAATAGTTGTGACTCCTCCCAACACCACCTAACCTCTCGAACAAACTCTATCCATAGCACAGCAATAGCTGACAGACCAAAATTGGGTAATGCAAATGAGATATCTCAGAAAATAAATTCGTAATAGATGAACTATTTATTCCTACTCTCTTAATTAGGTTTAGGTTATACAACAAACAAACCATAATTACTATTGGCAAATACCCCGTATATTGCAGTTGCCAAACCAAAGAGAATGTAAACAAAATTGTGCAAACAGTGAACCAAGAGGTGCGCCTTTTATAGCTCGAGAAGTCTTATTATGTCCACTATCAGCAAAATCTGAGAATTGTACACCTGCAGACATTACATCAGTGATTATAGTAAAATATGTGAAGAACCAACATTAAATTTAACACTAAATTGGAGGCCATTTCGTCATTCAGTATCCCAAACTAGCTTGCTTTTAGCAGATTCATTGATGATAGATTGCATGTAGATACAGAACCTAATGGACTGAGCCTAACTCAATTCAACAACTATCTTAAGAGGGGGGAGGATTGATCAATTTTTGTAAGGAGTGGTATCCTAATATTCCTAACTACAGAGGAATATCTAAATACAACCCTTCTTGATGCCCAAGACGAGACACCTATAGCGTGAAATTTGTAGAATGACACATCTATGACAAGCCCGACATCCACACAAGATGGGTTTTGACACCATTTTAGAAAAGACTGTGCCTAAATCAATCCCGAAAGAAAACTTGGGTGGGAGAAGACTGACCAAGTCATAAGTAGGCTGGTCTTATTTTAATGATTAATGAATTAACAAACAACAGCATATGTACTTGAGTATTTATCCAAAATGGAAGGCAAATAAAGGACGAAGAACTACATACCCTCAATATACCTAACTATTGTGGGATATCTTATACACCCCTCCGTGCCCAAGACTAGGACAGATATAGCACGAAGCTGGTAGAATGACATCTATGAGAAGCCCAATAGCACGACAAAATAGGTTTTGATACCTTATTAGAAAAGGCTGTGCCAAGAGCAATCCCAAAAGCAAACTCGGGAAAACATTGACCAAGTCTTATAAGTAGGCTGGTGATCATGTTTTAACAATTGATGAAATAACAACAGTGTAAGTACTTGAGTATTTTACCCAAAATGGAAGGTAAATAAAGGAGAAAGTGTCACATACCATCAATAAACAATTCTTTCAGCACACGATCTCTAACTGTTGGTGAAGGTATAACCATTGCCGATTTTATATTATCAGAACCTGGATTTTCTACTGCAAAGGGCCAGAAAAAGGGAAAATAATGAACCATGTGCCAAAATGCACTACTAACTTTGAAACACAAGCCTGCATGAATAAGTGAACTAGTACACCATAGAATGCACCAAAAACAAATTCAAACCTGAAACAAAATCTTCCATAAATTGTGCCTCAAATGACATTTGCAATGCATCAACCAGAAGACACAACTCAGAAGAAAATCCAACCGGATTCCCACTGGAACCTTCAAGTCTATATGTAAAAAATAATACCACAATATTCAATTTTATTAATTATTTAAAAGCATAAGTCAATGTTACTGACTTTTAGAAGTAATTGACCTAAAATAATGACAAATTAAATGTATCTATTAAATATTGCTAGTAGGGGTGGAAATAGGTTGAGCTTAAGTAGCCCTGGGCTTGACCTTCTTTAAAAAATAAAGTATGGATCTGGTCTATTACCTCTTACAGGCCTTTTTTTAAGGGTCGAGCTTGACTTGCATGAAAGTCTGCCCTAACCTGTTTAAAACTGTTTTTTTTTTAAGTTTTTGAAAGGCTAGTGAAATTATTGTATTGGCTAAATAAACTCATTAATAATTTTAATTTTCACATATAATATGTTTAGTTGACTTTGTTATATATAATTATCTATATACAACACAACAAAAATAAATTACTGATTTAAAAATCTAAATTTTTATAAGGCCCTTAAATATAGTATAAAGTTATCTTTCAATAGTCTTATGAATTTAACCTTCAATGGAGTAGGTCATCATGTTTAGTAATTAAAAAATAATATATGGTTTTAATACATATAACAAATTTAAAATAATAATAATACAAACAAAAAATTATTATTCATATTTTCTTAAAAAGGTTGACCTATAAGCCTAAAAAGCTTTTTCGTAAAAGCCTAAGTCTGACCTATTTTCTCAAAAATAATCCGTAGTCACCAAAACGTTGAAGAATACCAGAAGATTCTTGAGTGTTTTAACCATGCTGAACAAAACGAAATTTCTGGCAGTTGTAAATTGAACAGTGATTCGAACCACATTGAACCTTAATATTATTTATTAAAACACTTTGAGCAACAGTATCAATTAATAAAATAAGCAGCAATTGTTCGAGAGAAATTTGGTTTCTGTGACACATAAACAACTTAAAATTTGGAGTAAACCTTAGAGAGATCAACCACTTCTCTGCTTCATGTGGTGAAGCATTTTCCAGTTCAGCCATTTCCATAGAATTTTCAACCATCTTCTCTGACCATATTGCAATCAGTTCAAAACCTGCATGCGGCCCAAGAGTAACTTAAATGGAACTGGTATTGATATCAGATCAGAGAGCTTCATGAAAATAATGAAAGTTGGAGAGGTTTTATTACTCAAAAAGACAAGATCTAGACTAAAAGCACCCAAAAATAAAACATAGTCACCAAACAAACTTCTCTAAGGGACAAATGCAAATAGACAGAAAAAAGAGTAAGAAAAACTATTCAAATATGCTCAAAAAACCATGCAAATGGACCGGGAAATATGTAAATGAGTATGGGCAAGAACAAATAAATGGAAAACAACCATACAAATAGGAGAAAAAACGAATGAGAAAAAAATTCAAATGTACAGAAAAGAGAAAAGATTTGGAGACAGAAATTTATTCAATGGGTGAAAAAATGGACAAAAAAAATGTCAAAAGTGATAGGGAAAAATCATAGAAATGAATGTAAAAAAAAATAATATGTAGGAAAATGTGCAAAAAAGAACATGTAAATAGGTGAAAATGAACAAGAAAGTAGATGAAGGAAAATTTCTCTTTTATAATATATATATAAACACATATGATCACAATGTAGAATATAGACGATAATAAAATATCTATAAGAAATATTTTTGCTTTTATATTTTATTCCATAGAACCTAAATATTATACTATATTAACTTATAAAGTCTATGTTATAATATGAATATATGGTTGTTTATATATTATTACAATAATCATGATAATAGTACTAATAATAATTATTATCATAATTGAGGGGAGATAAGTTACTTTAAAAGTAAATCTAAACAAGTCACTCTCCATCCTCATCTTTTATTTTCTCTTAATCTAACAGTAAAAAAATGGGTTATTCTTCAGAACCATTAGTTAAAAGAAAATAATTGGTGATGAGGTAGAGTAATTCCTTTAAAATTACTTTTGGAATAATTTAGTCTCCCTTCATAATTATTATAATATAGTAATGGTGGCAGCAATAGTATAATGATAAAAAAGAATAGTATAAAAGCAGATAATATAATATAGTTTTGTAAGGTAAAGTAGGTAGAAGAAAAAATCCTTTGTTATTATTTATATAAATTATTGGAGATACTCTTAGAGTTTGGGTTTTAGGACTTAATTCAACACAGGTGAGAATTACACAATTTATTCGCTCTATTTAAGACAAATTTTAAGTCTATACAGATTCTGATTAAGGCATATTATAGTCTATATTGAATCTCTGAAAATCCTACATGTTTTGGCTCTAAAGTCCCATGTGTATTCTTTGCACATTGAAGAATCATTATACAGTAAAACCCCGTTTGTGAATGGTTGAGTGTCAAAATTCACCAAAATACCTCTAATGAAAGCATCCAATCAAGAAGCCCAGCTATTTTTACCTACAAAACCCTACATCCTAAAATTTACCTTTAACAGGATCTTCTGCAGAATACCACTCACTCCAAGAACAATCATCATCCCACTGCATCCCATCGGATATTTCACCAGTAACATTTTCTTCAGATTTGCTAATTTTGGCAGCTTTCATATTGTCGTCATCATAGGGAAGTGTTCTGAATGTCAACTTCATTGCAAATCGGACTTTGAAATTATGAACAGACAGATCCAATGTGGAGTAGGCCTTCAGTAACAAATGGACATTAATCATTAAAAGTGAAAGTTAGAAGAGTAGTGCAGACATAAAGTCAAAAGTTTATATAGAGCTGCTGGATATAAGACAAATCACAGGAGGAGCTTATTGTGTACGCAAAGTTTACAATCAACATATGTTGTGAAGTAAGCCAGAATATATGATGGGAAAAAAAACAAATCACACAAATAATTTTCTCAGAAAGATGAAAATAATTGCTAATTCTTTAATCCAAATATTGATGAAAGAAAAACATCCACGATTTAGAAAAACTGTTACATAGAAATATAGCTCATGTGCAATACCATAGATATTTCATATGTTGTTCTCCAATCAAAATCAGAGTTTCATCTTGGTAATCCATGCTGACCTTTAATGCATGCACAGGTTACTAAACTGGAATTCGAATTTTGATTAAACAACACAAAAAGCACCTATGGTATTTCTCGTAAGTTGTGTCCATTTTCTTATCCCTCTTACAGAATGATTATTCATTATTCATTCATGTAACCAATCACTTATTTCAATTCACAGTATCCATCCCCTTAGAGAAGAGGTTAGACTAAATTGCAAACCCTTTGTATCATTGCACTATATACATCTGCCTCAGCTTAAAATAAGAGGACCAAGTATAGAAGCACAAAGCAGGGAGCGAATACAAAATTAAAAAATGGATGTGTCCCAACTTCGTAAAATCAAATAGATATTAAATTGAACCGGGGAGAGAAACTCACAAACTTAGATACAAATAACTCGTACAGCCCCTCCAAATGCATGAGTTTTATTGGAACCTGACTACCAATTCGATCTGCTTCGAATCTTCTAGTAAAAACAGTGCCCATGCTCTGAATTCCAATATAAGCTTTCCGAGATGGATCATGAACTGGAACAAATGCTGGCCATAAACTATGAACCCAATGTCATGAGAAAGTACATCTCCACTTTAATGACCTAAACTAAACTGGATATTCAACAAACTCTATTTAAACCATGTAAATAATAAGATTTTAATCCCATAACACAGCAACTTCTCCTAAAAAACGAGAGACAACACAAACCCAAATATTAATGTGAAACAAGTTGAGTAGTTATCACATGCAAATATCATACATAAAAATGCAATACAAATATGGCATGCACATAAGTTATTCTAAAGTTTCACTACTCCCTAAGTGTTAAAGAGCAATGAACAACGATTACCTCGAACAATTAGACAAAGCAATCGCAACAGCACTCAAGAGCTTGCTAGCCTCTGGAGCATCAAGAACCACACCACTTGCACTCTGAGGAGCAATTACCTAGTGAAATACATGTAAAGTAGTGTTTCCTTATCCATAGTAGAACCATTAAAATTCCAGTGAAAGGAAAGACGCAGCATTAAACATACCAAAAACTCATTTACACCAAAACATAACTGCAGATCATGCAAATCAAAGTTCCAGTCTGCAATTTCCCCTGCATCAAGCAGATAAAAACAGTAGATTAGAAAAAACACTTTCCTGAGTCTAAACATCGACCTACTAGACATTCCTACCCAACCCCAACCCCAGAAAAAATTACCATCTGGGTCAGTCTTGAAATAGAACTCCATGCAGTAACTTTTCATGGCATACTTCATTTCAGATTTCACCTTGTACAAATTACCGGAATCCTCCAGGGGAACTGCACCTTTTTCCTAGGTGAAAAAATAGATGAAGATGATCATTCCGATCCAAAACAAAAATGGCATAACCTTTTATTTTCCAACGGAAAAAAACGCAACTTCAAAATCAACACAAACCCCTCCATCAACACCATGCAATTCCTTAAACAACATTTTAAAAAACATAATTGAAGAAATCATATCATATCACAAACAAGCATGTACACTTGTATAGCAAGATTAATTTGACACCAACAGCATTCAAATTAAGCCAGCTTCTGTTATTTCCAACACTTACCAATAAATTATTCGGTGCATTAGACATCCATGCCCGTAAAACTGCCTCTATTTCAGAAATAAACCTACAAAAGCACGAAACAAAAACTTAAATTAAGTTTAAGTTAAACGCATCTTCTATCTATGCATTCGAAGAGCACACACACAACAATGTGAACTAATAAACAGTCATACGCAGAGACACACCGTTCCCACGAAGAAGCGACAGTGAAATCATCAAAGTGTTCGACCTGGGAATTCATGAACACGGAAACGAATCAGCACGTCTAAATCCGATTCAAATTGAGGAACCAAAAATAATTTAGATTCGGTAATTTTTTGCAATGAAAATATACACTTACTTCTGCCTCTTCTTCTTCATGTTCGGTGAGTTCATCGTCAGTGGTATCAAAGTGGATCTTCCTGCTAGAGCTGGAGGACGCCATCGAATCCGAAAATTAGCACAAGGTTCACAGAATGCGAAACATCGTCACCAAAATCGAACGATTTGATTCGTTGTTTCTCCGACGAGATCAAAGCATTGCAAGCAGCGCTGAGATCTGAACGTGAATCAATCAAACCAGAATTTACTTCTTAATAATAATAATTATTTCTTTCTTTTGGGTGTGATGTGTAGAAATTTTAAATCAAGACAGAATCTATCTATCCTTTGAGTCATAACCCAACTTCTTTAAAGTATAATAGTTTTCCTTTATTTGGTGGGATTTGATAAAGATGTGACTTTTTTTTTTTTTGGTTGGTTCACAAATTATTTCCTAGAAGGATACAAAGTTTAAAAAATTTAGTATTTTTTTAAATTGAGTAATTTTGCGATGATATAATTACTTAATTTTTATTTATTTATTTCTTGTTTAGAATAATAACTTTCCTTTACTTTTATCTCATTTATTTCTGAATTTTGTGTTTAGACGAAGAATTTTAATAATTTAAAAAAATTAAAATATATAATATTCCAATTATTTATAATTAAGCCCAACTCTCAAAAAAGGTTTCAATATTCACCTTATGTGTTGAAATTCATCATTTGAATATAAGAACCACATTTAGGAAATGTTACTAACAATGAAAATTCAAAATGAGAACATAATGGAGGTGGATGACTGTATTTGTCTTTTCTTGTGCGTAGCATTAATATGTTGTAATATATTTTGAGTACATTTGACAATTAAATAAGTTTATCATTGAATGAACTTAATTTCACTTTATGCAATGTTTTTATCATTACTAATGTGAGTTTATTGTAATATGTTGTTATTTAAGGACTACATATAAAATAATGTTGTTATTAATTTTCCTCATAAACAATTTCATTTAAATTATTTTTATCAAATAATTCACTTTTTGACCAAATAATTTCTTCAATTGAATTAGTACTTGAATTTATTTAAACTAATATTTCAATTTTATTTTATTTTATTTCATTTCAATATAATTTTATTAATTTTAACTTTAAACTAATATTTCAATTTTATTTTATTTTATTTCATTTCAATATAATTTTATTAATTTTAACTTTTTTATTTTAAATGACACCTCACATTTCATTTTAACATAATTTACACTAATAACATTTTATTTTAAATTACTTTTATCACCAATGGTGAAACTGTAATAAATAAAAATTACCAAATAAAACATTTTTTTAATTGGTCAAACACATCACTAACTAATTTTCAAAAAAAATTATCCCATTTTTCTTCATTTCTTATCATTTTTTTCTTAATCCAAATAACATCACTTTTACTTATCTTTTCTCTCAAATTCACTCTCTTGAGTTCATCTTAAAATTCAACTAAAATGTTAAAGTTGAATGAAAGAGAGATAAAACTTACGATTTTATTAGGAAATTTGTATGTCTAATTTTCAATGACTATATCATTCTAGTATATTTGGATAAGACAATTTAAGAAAAAAAAATTATATGGTCAATTTGAAATTCTTTGAAACAAACATAAGTTGTTTGGATGGAAAAATTAAAATTTAGGACAGTTGAAGAGTTACTTCAATTAACTAAAACAAAAAGAAAAAATTGAAATTCCACAACTAGTCAATTCCTCTTTATTATATGTCTCAATTTGACCATGGATCATAGGCCAACCCCAACCCCTTCCTAAATAAGTCTCGATTTTATTTTCCAATCAAATTGGCTCTAGTTAACCTTCAACCATATTGTCTCAGGTAAACATTTGAGTGTATTGACTTGGGTCGACCTTTGACCGTAAGTGGCTTGATATTCGACATTGGTCGTTTAGTTTGAGTCGATTTGACTTAACATTTAGTCTGCTCCAACTTGACTTGATTATTCGGTCTGACCAACTTAAAAATGCCACGTGTCAGGTCCTTGTGTGTAACACGTGGCATTATCAGTGTCACATGACATTGCAATGCCACGTGTCAATGTCACTATCAGATGTCATTGTGTTGATTTCAATTTAGTCCCTAAATATATCAATTCAGTGTCACTATAAGTATTCTTGTTTTTTTAATTATTATTTTTTTTCCAAAATAGAACAATATTGTCTCTTACTAATTTTAAACCAAAATTTTTATTTGTCTGAATGTTGTACTAATTTTTTTTATTAAAAATGACTTAATAAAATGACTTTTTACCATAAAATTTTAATATAAATATCAAATACTTAATTTTTGTAAAAATTTTATACTTAATTACTTTTAATTTTATAAAAAATGGATTTTAATTATTAAAAAAAATTAGGTCAAAATTGAATCAGATACACATAAGTAGGTATTAAATTGAAACAAAAAGACATATATGTGGACTAAATCGAAATCAACACAATGACATTTGATAGTGACATTGACACGTGGCATTGCAATGCCACGTGTCATACACAGGGACCTGACATGTGGCATTTTTATTTCTTTTCAAAAAAAAAAATCACATACTGACACGTGGCACGTTAGTCAACTCCATGTGAAAGGAACCTACTTGAAGCACTTTTTCAAAAATTGGATGCCAATTGACACTTTTTTAAAAGTGGGTACCAGATTGACACACATGTATCAAAGTGGGTACCATCTGAATAATTAAACCTATAGATAATAAGTAAATTATCCAATAAATCACATGAAAAAATATATTTATTTGTACTTTTTAAGTTGATTATCTAAAAATAACTATCATGTATTGTTTCTATACAATACTTACATTTTTTTTATTTTTTTATTTTAATATTTTCAGTATCATTCTTATAAAATTATATTAATGTTAAATATGTTTTAATTTTTAGTAAAAAATGCAATTATTAATTTTTTAAAATTTTAGTTACTTTAATTGTTTACATTTATAAAGTTTTTTTAACAAAATTTTATAACTTTTTTTAACGTTTCACGTATTTCTAAAAGTTAAAAGATTAAATTAATAAAAAAATAAAAAATAAACTAATTCTAATTTTAAAATATCAAAACTATATTTAACCCATTATAATATTATTACTTTAATAAAGTAATGGAAATTCAAATGCTTGCTCTCTCTGCTGAACCTGCTGAACCTGTAGTAGAAAAACAAAAAGCACGAGTATTCTCTTCATCCTCCTTTTCCCACTGTAAGAACAAAAACATGGTTACTCTCACAGACTCCAAAGCGTGAACCTTCTGAATCCTCTTTCTCTCATCATTTTTTCTTCGAACTTCAATGGCCGCAGCGTTGGAGTGCTGGTCGCGCCGCACCACCAGTGACGAGGATGACGCATTTCTCGCTGCGCATTCTTCGCAACCCCGGGACTCTTCTTCTTCGTCTTCTCCCTCTTCCTCTCTCGTCCACAAGAAGCTCCTCAAACTCACGCGCAACGTCTCTGAAGCTCTCGCATCCCTCAGAAACTCCCTTACCGCTATGAATGATTCTTCCAAGCCTGACGCACCTCGCAACTTAGTGTGGACCACCGTCGTGCGCAATCTCAGCCATATATACCCCGGGACCTATCTCCCTGAGAAGCTTGTCTGCAACATTCGCAAGCACTATGACTCCCTGCCTCTCAGGTTCGGATCCCAACCTTACTTTGCTCGTTTGCATCGGTTGCGATGGGTGGGGACTTATGGGTTCTTGAATGAATGTCAATGTGAAGAGTGAACAATGAAGATTCAGTGCACTTGTTTTTTGGGTGCGTTTAAGGTCACCTAGTACGGTGACGTTTTTTTTTCGGACATGCATTAAATTAATGTTTTGGCGCTATTCTTAAATCTGAATTGGAGTTTTATTTCGTAATAAAGGTTTTCATTGCATTAAAGGTCAACTTAGATTACTGGGTTGAAACTTTTATTTTGGTGGGAGTTCAACATCTAATGCATTTAAGGAGTGTAAGTTGTGTTCTTTTTTTGCTTTTGAGAATGGGGTTTGCTTCTTTTAATTTTGGAAGCTCTAAAGTTTTCAACTTGGGGGTGATCTAGTATGAATGTTCGTGTTGATGCTAATTTTCTTGTGTTTAAGGTCACCTCAGTTGGACGCTCAATGGTTTTAATCTTGTGTTTTTTACTATGGGAAATGGGTTTTGCTTCTGCCGTTTTAGAAGTTGTGTTCTAATCCGAATGTGAATGCGGAGAAATGATTGTATGGTCGATCTCTGTGTCACACCCGACCAAATTTTTTATTGATGAAAAAATTTAATAATACTACTTGACTATCATTTCGAAATTGATACTGTTGGTCTCAAATCATGTAATAATTTTCATGAATGTGAATGCGAAGATTTAGTAGCACTGTGTTTGACGATCACTTACTTCGGTGATGGATTTTGCTCTTTTTTTTAGTTCTAAAATTCTAGAGTTTGTGTTATTTATTTATTTTGTTTTTGGCAGTTATTCTCAGGCGGGGTTTGATGTGAAAGATGTGTTTCTTCACATGAAGCTGATGGAGCAAGCTTTGGAAGATGAGCAGGCTGCGATTTTGATTCAAGAGGAGGGGGACGGCGAGATTCAACTTCAGGGGTCTTTGTTAAAGTTGACATTCGCTTGCAACTCTCCTATTTCATGGTCCGCAATGTCAAGAGCGTTGGATGGTTACTCCATTTGTTGCAAGAAGATTCAGATATTTGAGAAGAAAGGATTCACCCTTGGGATTGTGCTTCTTCTTGTACTGTCTAGTGGTGGGCATGAGAAGTTGGTGACGACCCAGGTTGAAAACGCTCTCAAGATTTCCATGAAGAGGCCTAAAGCCAGTGGCGTGAAGCTTCCCTTTGGGCTTTGTGGATGTCAAGAAGAGAACACCAAAGAGAGAGGACATGGAGAGATTGAGGAAGATGGTGGTGATGCATGTTGTGGAAATGGGTTTGATAATTTTAGCCAAAAGATTCAGCTTCAGGTGCCATTACCTAGTTCATCTTTTCATGTAGCGGTAGATGAATGGCAGACTATTCAATCAGGTGGGGATGATATTGAAAAATGGTTGTTGAACTCTGATCGTCTTGAGTTTGCAGAACAGATTGGGCCCAATTCGTATAAGGGGATGTACATGGGGAAAAAAGTTAGCATCGAGAAGCTTAGAGGGTGTGATAAAGGGAACTCTTATGAGTTTGAGCTCAGGAAAGACCTGCTGGCATTGATGACCTGTGGTCATAGAAATATTATGCAATTTTTGGGTGTTTGTGTGGATGAAAACTATGGGTTATGTGTATTGACAAAACTTGTGGAAGGTGGATCTGTTCACGACTTAATGTTAAAGAATAAGAAGCTTTCGAGCAAGGATGTTGTAAGAATTGCAGTGGATGTGGCTGAGGGAATGAAGTTTATGAATGATCACGGTGTTGCATTCAGAGACCTTAATACGCAGAAGATTGTTTTGGATAAGCATGGGAATGCTTGCTTGGGTGATATGGGTATTGTCACTGTTTGCGAGAGTGTTGGAGAGGCAATGGAGTATGAAACTGATGGTTATCGGTGGCTAGCACCAGAGGTTTGTCCCTATCAAACTCCTTTCAAGTTAGAAATGTAATTACTGAAATTATGAAAAACCTGCATAATGTTATTCGAATTCTGTATTTGCATCAAATTTAGGAAATGTCTTTTTGGCTTTTAAGTTGTTGTTCCAGATCATGCTTTAACATGTCATGATTTGTTTTTAAATAACTCTCTTACTCTAGCACCGTGTATTGAAATCAGATTTACTTGTAAGATTCAATTGTAACCCGCATGGCAAAGAAACATAATTTTAATGGTTGCAATGTCTAATAACAACTTTTCTTAATATATGCGAGTATCATCTTTCATGTGTTTGAGGTTGGATCAAGTTGTTATGTGAATTTTTTTCTCTTTTTAGCACTTTCGCTGGTTGTTTTGTTTAAAATCATTAAAGCATGTTCAAACTAAAGTTCTAATTCATGTGTTGAGCTCATCTATAGCAACTTAAAGTATCAATCTGTTAGCTTTATTGCTTGGAGGATGTTGTTTAGATCCATTGTATGTAAAATGCAATGCTGAAACTAGACATCTAAAAAACAGATTTCATGTCACTTGTCTTGGCATCATTGTTTGAGCATGCCTAACATGGCTTAATAATTGTTGTGTACTTTCACTTTATATAGTGTATGCCATTGTTTAAACACCACTGTATATCATTAGACAAATCAGTATTGTGCTGTGTAATGCCAATTGGACCTTGATGATTCATTTCAAATGGAGCCCACACACCTTAAACCGTAAGCATGATCTGACCTCCTCCTCTTGTACTTATTTTTGTCCAATTGATAAGGCTGCTTGAAGCCTTTCAAGCCTTGTGCTCGGACAGAAAGTAATGAATGAAAACTATTGATTAAAATCGTTCTTTCAATGTGAAAATGCAGGCTTCAATAAGAAATGAATAAAGTTCATGCACCTTGGCTTTGTCTGATTGTGATAGTGTATGAATTTTACTATATTATTTTGTATAAATGTGAGATAACATATATGAATTTTTGTGCCCTCTTTTTTGTTGAAACAGATAATTGCTAGTGATCCAGAGAGTGTAGCAGAGACATGGATGAGTAATGTTTATAGTTTTGGAATGATTATCTGGGAGATGGTAACTGGTGAGGTAGCATATTCTGCATATTCACCTGTGCAAGCAGCAGTTGGCATTGCTGCTTGTGGCCTAAGACCTGAAATCCCCAAGGATTGCCCTCAAATTCTGAAGTCTCTCATGATAAAGTGCTGGAACAACACCCCTTCAAAACGCCCTAACTTCTCTGAAATTTTGGCCATATTGTTGCAACAAAACAACTGCAATAGGTAAATTTATTTTGTGTTGATAGTAATTTGATACCAAACATCCCAGTCTCAAGGGATCTTCGTCTTCATAGTTCATACACAACATGAGTCCTCCTCGTTTTTATATCAGTAATGAAAGGTGTAAAGTTTCCTTTTTCTGTTTCTTTTTGACAAATTTGTACCATCTCATTACCTTTGTCATCATGAATCTACTGCTTTTTTTCTTATGATGGCAACCTGAATGATGAAAATATTACATTTCTTTTCATATTGTTTGGTTATGACTTACTAGCGAGACAACATTCCCTGGTGAAAACTAAGATTATTATGTAAGGAATAGAAAAATCAATTTCAGTGCCTACATAATTTGTAGGCTACTAGGATCTTTTGTTCCTTTCATGACTATCCAAAGGGTCCCATTTGATATTATGTTTCTTTAGTTGTGAAAATGTCAAACACCTTGTCCCCATTTTTCTTGAAATATCCAACCTTTTCATCTTTTATGCATCAGATCGATGCAACCTATGCTCACTCTGTACTGGGCACATAGAAATTTACGCTTATCTGCTTCAATGGTCACATTGAACATTGAAGTGAGTGATGCAAGTCTGCAACAACCACACACATATCTCATCATGAACACTATTCATATGCAATACATAGAGGGAGGAACTCAATTGATATCGCATTTATTTGAATTTACATATAATAATGGAATAATGGAGACAACCTTTTCCATGAAAAGAAATTATCATATCAAGAATGTTTAAGGATGTTTGGTAATAATATCATTGTACAACTCAATATTTGAGAGATGAGGTAATCGAACATGAACTTGCTTGTTGAAGTATAGTAGTTAGAAAATGATGGTGTACCTTATAATTGATGTTTCCTTTTGACACTCAAATTTTTAATGGAATTCATTAATAAATCATATAAAATATTAAGTTATAAATAAATCATAATTATTTGCAAATCTAATATCATGGAGTGGAAGAAGCACATGCTGCATGTGAAAATGTGATACTTATGTCAGGTGTACAACACTTCATTTCTTTTCTTTTTCCCTTCATTTGTTTATTTTTTTACTGCTAACTTTAGGTAGCCAGTAAGAAAAATACTATAATATTAACCTTTTATAATTAGACATATATAATATATTGATATGTGAGTAAGGTGTGAAGTGATACCACTCAAATGGTTATACTTTCACGTTCAACGAAATTCTTAATTAAAATTCAATCATAGACGATAGACCCGGTTATCTTATTCATAGCTTCTGACACATGTCATGTGGCTAAAGGTATCTGGTGTTATCATGAGATCTTATGAAAAGAGCAAAAACATTTGCTTGAACCCAATTATATATTAGAATTTGAAATTCACCTTCCAATATAATGAGTATGTATAATACACAACATTTATGATTCTAAATTACAAAAATACATATACTTATAATATATTCTAATTTTTTTATTTATTAGAATGTAACCTATCTAGAGAGGGTGAGAATTCCATTATTCCTGGTTGGAGTGAATAATTATGTGATTTATACTTAGATTAAATTATATATTTGGTCTCTATTTTCGTTTAGTTTTATCGATTTAGTCTTAATATCTGTTTTTGTTGATCAATTTTATCTTTTTTTCAATTTTGTTCAATTTGATTTGTTTGTTAACTCCCTTCAAATAAAATGGTGACGGTCACATTTCCTTGGCTTTTTTTTTTTTGAAAAGATGTTTTTGTCAATTCAACTAAGTGTCATATGTTAGAGTTAATTTTTTTATTTTCAACTTGATTTTCATCTTTGTTATTTTTGTTTAATTTAGTCTCAAATATTTTTTTAAATGAAGCAATTTTGTCTCGGCAAATTGAGATCAAATTTAAAAATTTAATTTTTATATAAATGTTATATGATGTTTTTATTAAAATTCAATTTTTTATTAAATATTTTTGGTTTAGAGTTACAATTAGTTTAAAATTTTGTATTAATGATATTAGTTTTTATTCTTCGAATTTTCATTCTAATTTTAAACTGATCGTAACTCTAAACAATAAATATTTAATTAATTGTGAATATTAAGAAAAACATTATAATATTTATATAAAAGTTAAATTTAAGATTGCTCAATTTAAAAAAAAATATTAAATTAAAAAAAATAACAAGATCAAATTGAATATAAAACATTAACTTTAATATGTGACACATAATTGTATTGTGAGGTGAACATTTTTATAATCATTTAAACGGACTTAACAAAAAAATATCAAATTGAACAAAATTAACAAAATTTATTGAAAAAATATATATTTAAACTAAATTAACAAAATTACAAAAAAAATAAAAACTAACTGTGTTGCTTTTTTTTTAACAAAATATTTAGGTAAGATAACATTCACTTTGTTAATTAATAACAAATTTGTAAATAATCCCTGTTGGACTATGATCGATGACCGTTATTTTTATTCTCTTACTTACTCTTAACAAATTCGTATAATAATTTTTTATTTTATAATTTAATTTAAATTTATCATGTTGATTTAATATTTTATTATTAAACAACATGTGGAGTGGGAGTATTTATTAAACTGTTAATTAACTTTTTTTTTCTGTTACCTCGATGCAAAATTGTTATTTTTCTGTTACCTCTATGTAAAACTGTTAATTATATTAATTATATGTAAAATTGTTATTTTCTTTCTGCATAAAAAAATCTTTTAACGCACATTCAATATTTCTTTCAATGAACATCCCATTTTTTTTACATCATTTAATGCATAATATAAGATGAGCTGGATAAAATTATATTTTTTTATATCACTAGTATGTAGACATGGCAAATAAACTCGTCCCCGTGGGTATTGCCCGAACCCGTCTCCGTTTTGACGGGGAATCCCCGCATTGACTGAGTATGGGTATGGGTATGGAAAATCCCCGACTTTTTCAGTTGGGTATGGGGATGGGTATGGGATGTACATATCCCCGCCATAATCTCCATTCTCGTTTAAATTATTAAAATATTCACAGTTAATGAAGTAACTCTATA
>Ga0214543_1002345_pt1 | contig 37152 bp, 23 predicted proteins | sample CNSS2metaG_FD_160094 | JGI IMG/M metagenome (GOLD analysis project Ga0214543, IMG submission 160094) | Root nodule microbial communities from cowpea collected in UCLA plant growth center, Los Angeles, California, USA - CNSS2 | ecosystem: Host-associated > Plants > Roots > Nodule | place: USA... | reverse complement strand
AAACATTATACTTTTTTTTTATCTCTACCAAACATGCACTTGAAAAAGTTCCACCTAACCCTGAAATGGTGTTTGTGTTGAAGAGAGAAAGCATGTTATTGTTGTTGTCTTCTTCACTCACCAACCCTTTCAATTCCTCATTCCCAAATGGCTTCAGCAGCCACCAATTTCTCTCTTTCTCTCCGCACCAAACAGCAAACTCCAATCTCCAAACCATCCTTCTTCTTCTATTCCACCAACAACAACAACCATTTACGCTTCAAATCTAATCATTTTCCTTCACACTCTGTTTCCACCGCTCGCAACTCAAGGATATGCGCCACCTCCTCTCCAGTCATGGATCCCTCCGCTGCGAAATCCGAACCCATTCTTCCCACCACCGTCGAAGTTGATTTGGGTAATCGGAGCTATCCCATTTACATCGGATCCGGGTTACTAGACCAACCCGACTATCTTCAGAGGTAATTATAATGCTTCCTTCGTCAATTCACTTACTGTTTAATTTTTCCTAAAGTGTTTCCAATACGTGTGTGTTTTGTTTTACACTTTCTCAATTTTCAATTAATTGTGTAATGTGTAATATATTGTGTTGTGTCTTACTTCCAACAATCAAAGTTCGGTCTTCGGTCTGTTTAATCGTTTTTTTTTTCCTTTACTTTTCCATTTTTTTTATATTGATTATTAGTTTATGTTTTAGTGTTTATACCGTTTTGTTGTGAAGGTCTTACACCACCAGAGAACTAACAGGGACTTAAACATAAAAAGAAAAAAATATTGTGTAGAGATTAAAATTTAGAATTTTTTGTATAGAGAGACTGAAATGTAAAGGTGAGACAAAGTAAAAGGGAGAAATGGCTAATTAAACCTTGAAGTGTTTGATAAAACGTGGATTTTTTTTTTTCTTGTTTAATATATTCTGAACTTTTCCCACTGTTGTATTAGGCATGTGCATGGGAAGAGGGTCCTAGTTGTAACTAACAAAACGGTTGCACCACTTTATCTAGACAAGGTTGTTGATGCTTTGACAAGGGGAAACCCAAATGTTTCTGTGGAGAGTGTAATTTTACCTGACGGTGAGCAGTACAAGGACATGGTAAGTCTCGTGCGTTTGAATTGGCTGTGGTGTTTGTTGCCAAGTTTGGGAATTGCATAAGAAATGTTTGTGTGTTCAACTGATAGGATACTCTTATGAAAGTCTTTGACAAGGCCATTGAGTCACGACTCGACCGGCGGTGTACGTTTGTTGCCCTTGGTGGTGGTGTTATTGGTGATATGTGTGGCTTTGCTGCCTCTGCATTCCTACGTGGTGTTAATTTTATTCAGATTCCTACGACAGTGATGGCACAGGTCATTTGCTGCACTTGAAATTTCTTTTCATGATATGTCTTTATTAGGCCTTCGTGTAGTTCTGTCTAATGTTGATAAGTTCTAATCTCCACTGTCTATGTTATCTCATTCCCTTGTTCATTGGGTTGTGTATTATGTTTCCAGGTTGATTCTTCAGTTGGTGGCAAAACTGGGATAAATCATCGCCTTGGAAAGAATCTGATCGGTGCCTTTTACCAACCTCAGTGTGTGCTTATAGACACGGACACATTGAATACATTACCAGATAGGGAACTGGCATCAGGGCTTGCTGAGGTCATTAAGTATGGCCTCATTAGGGATGCAGAGTTTTTTGAGTGGCAAGAGAAAAATATGCACGCATTACTGGCTAGGTAAATTTTTAACTAAGTATTTTGTTCTATTCCATTTCCATTTCGAAGCTTGTAATGATAGGTGAAACATCTTATAGGTCATAATAGCTAGTTTTCTGGGGAATTTATCTTAAAATATGTTTTCTTTTTTGCTGGAGAAAAAAGTATCCCTAACTTTGAGTTTTGTGGCTTGTCATTATGTATTGGTTATGTTACACAGGTCCGGATTCAGTAATGTGATGTGATACAATACAATAGTTTCATTGAGAATTTTAAGATACAAGAATGACTTGACTAAATATTAAATATGATGTGTTTTCATATTTAAGTAAAAATAAATTAAAATGAAATAGTATTACTTACATTTGATATGATTATCCTATCCCTCTTCAAGGTCCATGTGTTCCTCCTTTCTCAAGTCCCTAAGTAATAATTGAGGTTGGCAAATATTGTGAAGTCAATGGATATCTAAAAAAACAATACACCAAAGTTACTAATGCTCATATGTTCGATGATACTGTTTTTGGTTACCTGTGCATCACAGCTTATTGGGGTCTCATATTTTCATGTTGCTTTGGTCTATTTTTTTTATCTAAATGTTGTCTAACTGCTTTCAAAGTGCCTTTCTTTTATTCCATTTTTTACAAGTTAAAGTCATCCACTGCAGAGATCCTAGTGCATTGGCATATGCTATAAAGCGATCTTGTGAAAACAAGGCCGAGGTTGTGTCCTTAGATGAGAAGGAAAGTGGACTGAGGGCAACATTGAACTTGGGTCATACATTTGGTCATGTGAGTGATTGCCTGTGACTGATATTATCTTATTTTAGGTTGTAAAATTGTGAAAAATTTCCGTAGATTTTTTACACTCCTGACAATATTTATGACCTGGGTTATAAATTAATGTGTTGATAAGCAATTATAAAACTGTAAAAATAATGAGAAAATAATGAATAAATGAACACGTGTTGTTTGGGATTTTAGCTATTCAGATGGTGTACAATGCTCCAAATCGGTAGGTGCAGTTGTTTCAAACAAGGAATTTAAGTTTTTACAAAGGATAGAACATGAAGAATGTTACACACTATAGATTTTAAAATATAATGGTTAAAACATAACTATGTTTATTTTCTATGCAAACGTGGCATTATATCTATTCCCAAAAATGTTGTTTCTGCATTTTCCTCTTTGATTTTAACTCTCATTCTTATTTTAGGCTATAGAAAATGGGGTTGGCTATGGGCAGTGGCTTCATGGAGAGGCTGTTGCAGCTGGCACGGTATTTTTTTTTTTTTTTTTTGTAACAATATAATAGCATGAATTATACTTATATTTGTGATTAATACTAAAGGAAGTTTATATTGAGGAATCTGCATTCAAATGCACACAGGTAATGGCTGTTGACATGTCATATCGCCTAGGTTGGATTGATGAATCTCTTGTGAAGCGAGTTGGAGACATTTTAAAACAGTCTAAGTTACCCACAGCCCCTCCTGAGATAATGACTGTGGACATGTTTAAATCTGTGATGGCGGTAAGAGCTGATAGTCGCTACCCTTTTAATGTTCAATTTGTTCTTATCAGAGAGCTTTTTACTTAATTTATTTTGGTATATCAGGTTGATAAGAAGGTAGCAGATGGGTTGCTCAGGCTTATTCTTCTAAAGGGTCCTCTTGGCAATTGTGTATTCACAGGGGATTATGACAGAAAGGCCCTAGATGATACGCTTCGTGCATTCTGTAAATCCTAATCTTTTTGTTCCATCTTTCTATGGCTTCTTTATACAACCCAAGTCCTTTTGTATGTTTGTTGTGTACTTTGGATGCAGACCATGTTCCCCACCATGTAAGCAAGAGTTTATCACGAAGTTGTATTATTAGAAATTGAGGCATGATCAATAATGATTATTTGAGCATATCATATTTTTCTCATCATTTTTGTTGCCCAGAACAATAATGGTAGAATATATCATGTAAGCAAGAGTATGTTACGGAGTTATTATTTGAAATTGAGGCCTGACCAATAATTATTATTTGAGCATATCAGATCTTTCTCATATTTTTGTTGCCCAGAACAATAATGGTAGAATATATCATGTAAGTAAGAGTATATTACGGATTTATTATTAGAGATTGAGGCATTATCAATAATTATTATTTGATCATATCATATTTTTCTCATCATCTTCATTGCTCAGAACAATGGTTGAATATATCTGTCTCTGTTTTAAGGAGAGATGGTATGGTTAAAGTTAACAACCTGAACATGATAGATGTGCAAAATACTCCATGGAGCTTAGAAATGTACAGTTATAATTTTCATGCGTCTGTAGATGAATAAACCAAATAATATTTAAAGTAAAGAACTATGATGTATGCAAATGTAAAATGATAAAAACAGAGATGTAAAATGATAAAAACAGAGGAATAATATTATTTTTTTTGTCATTCTTCACAACTATAATTGCTTATTATCGCCAAAAAAAAAATCTGTCTAGCTCATGTAAAATTTATTGCCTGATGAACCAAATAGTTTGTGTACAAAATCCAAATGTGAATTTAGATACTCATAAAAGCTAAAAGGATGCAAACAATACAGTCTAAGTCTGCATAAATAGCAAAGAATGTATACATGCAATTTTTTAATGGTTTAACTATCTTGGAATATTTCTTAATCTTAAAATTTTCCTTCCAACATAAGATTTAATGTTTCGATATTTAAAAAAGATCTATATTTAAACCAATACTTCAATAGTTAACGATAAGAACTAAAATTAAAAAAATGTCCAGAAACTAAAATTTAATTAACTCTGTTAAGGAGAATGTGAGACAAATTGAACAAAAATCTATTTCACTAAGGTCAGGTCGTATAAGCAACAATTGAAAAATGTAGTTGGGTAAAATTTAGAAGTGGGTAAGTGATTTCAATTGTAGATTCCGTAATTTTTTGAATTATTCAAAAAATGTTATAGAATGTCTAATATCACAATAACTTTCATTGTCATTGTAAAAATCGAGTTTAATGTGAAGTTAACGTACCTTCTTGTAGCTCATGTTAATCACAAACGTGCACACACATTTATATTCTTGATATTTACCTGATAAACTAATTCAGTGTTTTTTTTTTAATAACTTGTAGTAGAACTTGTTAAACAGATTTAGTACACTGTTTAGCAATATCAATTATTAAACCAGTCAATGAATTTGAAATTATATATAAACAAGAGAGGTAAAGTAATATTAAAGGAAAACTTTACAAATTAATAGTATAATAGGAAACGATAATGTGAAATGTATAAATATTAAAGGTAAATATACTAACGAACTATAAGATCAAACACTATTTTAAACCATGATCGAAAATGGTTGAAATTTAGCAAAATAATTTTGTTTATGAAATGATTATGTTTTAGTCAAATAATATTGTAGGCTTTGTTAAATAAGCAAATAAGTTATAAACTAGTTAATATACAATTAATTAATTATAAATTAGTTTAAACATGTCTTTTTTAAATAAATAAAAAATAAGAAATAAGTATTATTTTTGTTTTAGAATCTTAAGAAACTCCTATCTTATTTTAAACTTTATAGTTATTCATTTTATTATTTCTGAATTTTGTGATTTTTCACGTAATAATATCTGAATGCAACTTTTATTATTTTGCATGATTTAATGTTAATCAATTATTTTATCTGATGTATAACAGAATGTACTCATATTCTTTGAATATCTTTCATTGTAGAAGTTTGAATTAATTTATTATTTTTATCATTTAGTGAGCATATTATATTTCATAAAAATTTGGAATGATATAATCTTTACGTAAAGGTCATCCGATCCAATTTCAGACATTAAAATACTCTTAAACACGGATGACTATCATAAAAGATTCTCAACATATCATAAGATTAATTTTTTTGAAAATCCATACTTTTCCAAACCCAAAAAATCGAAGGAATTATGGGTGTTTTGTGGAAAAAATGTTCAACATTCTGATTACGCATGATGATAATTTAAGTGAGAGTCTGAATCCTAATATTGCATTCCAATTAAATTCTTAACATATCCTATCTTTTTTTTTTATCTTTTTTGGTGAATTTAGAATCATAACTTGTCAAGCTCACATGTAAATTATAATTGAGTATTAAACTTTCATTGATCTGATTAATCTTCCATAGTATATAGCAGATTAATTGCTTCATAAGATCTTCTTATGTTTGGCTTACACTAGGCATGATACAACTTCTAAAAGAAAAGATGAAAAATTAAGAATGAGAAGACTTGTATTGACAAAACAACACTGATTTTACTTTGTTAATTGAAAGGAAAATATTTCCCTTTGATTTGATGATCAATTTGGATAGCTTTTCCATGCATGTGCAAATAGAACTAGGGCCACTTGAAATATTTAAAAAGAAAATTATGAGAATGATATATATTGAGGTAGAGGAACCACCATGAAAGGTCCATTATCTGATTTGGAAGTATTTGAAAACCCAACAGAGAAAACAAGAAAAAATTTGAAATACAAGTGTTGTGTCAATTATCAATTAATGATAAAGATCAATTTTTTGGTTGACACTTCACATTCGTCACATCATAATCAAGCAATAATGTTTGGTTTGAGTGTAGAGTTTCACAGCATGCTAGGTATGTTATACCAAAAAAATAGATATATTCACATTGTTGAAAAAGAAAAAAGAACAAATTAGGTTGTTGAAAACATAGTGTTTGAAAAAATGAGAAGGTGTTACCATACCATAGCTTTTAATCTCAAAGATGAAATAAACAATAATGTATTATTATTATTATTATTATTATTATTATTATTATTATTATTATTACATTTCTCTCACACTACAAAACAGTTGTTTAACATTTCCATAATTGAACAGCTGAAGTTGTTTTAGTGATATTTGTTTTACAGAAAGTTACTCTGTGAATAATCTGAAAATGTAAATAAAGTTTGAAACTTTGACAGTGTAAAAATGTGTATAATTTTGGACTGTCCAAAGCTGAATGAACATGCTTTAATTGGAATAATGAAGCCCCGAATTTGCGTTAAAACACAGTGAAATTGAAGATGTAAGAGCAACGAAAAGAAAAAGAAAGAGAGAAAAGGTGATGAAGAAGCATGAATGGGTGAGCATGAATTGATGCAGTAAGGATCCGAATTTGTCTGAGTGAAAATTTATTTTTAAACAAAGGAATAGAAAAGAGGGGTTAATAAGAATAGAGTTTGTTTGTTATGTAGTGTTGTGCTGTGTGTTGTGTTGCATGAACGGTTCAACAGGAAAATCTCGCGGGCCAAAAAGGTTTCTCCTTTCTCTCTCTCTCTCCCCTTCGTCAATGCCTTCTCCTCTCACTCTCACAACAGGGTCTGTCTCTTTCTTAGGGTTTCCTCATTTTTCCTTTTTCCATTCCCTGCTTTCTCCCGCTCTATCTCTTTCCGCATTTTCGCAATTAGGGTTTGTTCTTTCTTTCTCCGTTTTCGCTTCTTCTCCTCATTCTTTGTCTTCTTCTTCTCTGTGTGTGTGTATGTGTTTTTTTTTCATTTACTTTTTTGTTGCCGCAGATGTGTAATTGAGACAGAAGAAGAAAAAGAAGAAGAAGAAATTGGAGGGGGTGTGTGATCGGGTCCTCAGGTGAAGATCTGAGGCTTTTCGTGTCTCTTTTCTTTTCTCCGAGTTAAAAAGATGAGCGCTTCTAGGTTCATCAAGTGCGTCACTGTTGGGGACGGTGCCGTGGGCAAAACCTGTTTGCTTATTTCCTACACCAGCAACACTTTCCCCACCGTTAGTTTCTTTCTCCTTTCTCTTTTTTCGCATTTCAAACGTTAACTTTCGGGTCTGGGTGGTTGTTCAGTTCCGCTAATTGAAGAAATTCAGTTACATTTTTCTTGTCATCTGCATTTCGGGAAGTGATGGGACATGTTTCACAAGCCAACAAACGGCATTTGCGAAATTAAAATGGGTGCTTTATTATATCAAGTTTGGTTAGCAAATTGATATTGTTGTATTTGTGTTTTCTGGAAGAGACAAGCATTTAATGTCTTCTTCTTTTTCTCGCTTGGTTTGTTTTACGTGGAAACAGGATTATGTGCCGACTGTTTTCGACAATTTCAGTGCAAATGTGGTTGTCAATGGTAGCATTGTGAATCTGGGTTTGTGGGATACTGCCGGTAATGCTGTTGTGTGATTATGTTTCTGTGACATTTGTGATACTGTAGAAAGTTTTCTCTGGATTTATTGGGTTATTTGTGGAGCAGGACAAGAGGACTACAACAGATTAAGACCTTTGAGTTACCGTGGGGCCGATGTTTTCATTCTGGCCTTCTCTCTCATAAGCAAGGCCAGTTATGAAAATGTCTCTAAAAAGGTATTTTGAGTGTATTTCTTTTCATTCTCCTGTGTTTTGGGTGTATTTCTTGTCATTTATTTTGAGAACAATACAAGGTTTCTGTATGGCCGGTAATCTATGGATCTTGTTTACATTAAGGAACTGTTTCATTTTATAAAAAAATGGATGATAAAATGAATGTGTTGTTTTCACTTTCAGTGGATTCCAGAGTTGAAGCATTATGCACCTGGTGTCCCCATAATTCTGGTTGGCACAAAACTTGGTATGTTTGTTTGTGTAAAATTTGATACTGCTATTGTCATTCATCAGATGCTCCCATGAGGCTTATCTATTGATTTCATTTATTCTGGTTTGTGTTACAATGAAATATATAAACTTAACCCAATGGATTTCATGTTTCATAAATATTGACTTTAGATACTAGTACAGCATCTTAGAAATTCTCCATGATCTTAGTGAACTGCTGAATCAGATTTCTTGTTTTCTTTTTGGCCAGAAGCGGCTGGAGTTCTGGTGCATTTTATTCTCATTTTTCTTTTGATTTTCATCTCCAATGTTTTCCCAACGTAGTTGATACTCCCATTAGGATCAAATTTTTGTTGATGTTTCTGGTAGGTTGTTAGTTTTAGTTTTATTCATGCCTTGTATACTTAGAAAGGCATGCCCTACCTCTAAATATGTCTTACAATTTTCAAATAATCTTCCAGTTAGGTTCATTGCCTAAGTTGTTCTATTGAGGTGACAAATGGTTGTGTTTTAGTTTCTCCATTGTTGCATGTTGTATTCATGGTTTTTGTCAACTAAGAGTCCATTCATTGTTATTTTTTGGTTTGTAACGGGATAGATCTTCGGGATGATAAGCAGTTCTGCCAAGACCATCCTGGTGCCGTGCCTATTACCGCAGCTCAGGTGAATACTGATTATGGTGCTCTGGAATTTTGTTTAGTGATTTCAATTAATTAAATCTGACATGTGCATTATCTTAAAGGGGGAAGAGCTTAGGAAGCTGATCAATGCACCAGCTTACATTGAATGCAGTTCAAAAACACAGGAGGTAAATGGTTGAGTTAAGTGCATTACTTTTTTCTTTTTAATCTAAATCACTGGTTAACTTTTGACATGTTGGTTAAATTCATTGGTGGCATGTATTGTAGAACGTGAAGTCAGTGTTTGATGCAGCCATAAGAGTTGTCCTTCAACCACCTAAGCAGAAGAAAAAGAAGGGTAAAGGACAAAAGGCTTGTTCGATATTGTGATTCACTAGGTGTTAACATTTGACTACCTACCTGTATTACCCTCCCCTTCTTTCTTTTTACCATTTCTTTGCTATTGAAGAAGTTGGAGTTTATGTGGGTGTTCCTCAGACAAATACTCTAGATCTCCTTGAAGCATAAGGTGCTTTAATGCTCTTTACTTTCTTTGAATTATTGTCAACTCTAATAGTCAAATTTGCATTCCATGCTTCCCACCTTTTTCTTATAACTTCCCTTTTTATTTATGTATTAATAGACTGGAATATCCCAGTTAGGATAACGACTTTGTTTGATTGATATATATTTAAATTATAATATATATTTCGATTCAAGGCTTCATTCAGGTTTTTAGTTGATTCTTAGTAGTCATTTGGTTGGATTAAATACTTTGACTGAAGCAGTTTCCTCGCGTTATATTTATGGAAGTTGTCTCCATCACAAATTCTAAGTTCTGCGAAAAACAAACGTCAAATAGTAATAGATTTTTCTTCGTTCACTTAATATTTATTACTTCTTTTTTTTTAGACACGAGTTTCTGCACATTTTTCTATGTTAGTGCAAATTGCTGGGCTTTGGCCTGACCTTAATTAAAAGGTGTTTTAGTAGGTTATGAATATAGCAAATCAATTTGCATAAAACTCAGATTACAGTCAACCTCGTGACTTTTTGATCCACTTCACGAAAAAGAAAAATCATTCGTTACAAGAAGTCAGATATTTGTTGCTTTATGTATTTATTAATTCACGAGAGGAGTAAAATGTGTTAAAATTATAAATTTGAGATTTGTTGAATTCAAGAAATGAGACTTGTAATTTTTTTTAATTTTCTCTAAATTTCCGTCAATGATAATAGCAGTGTTAAAAGAATTTTATTGGAGTTTATTGTTAACTTCTTTCATAATAATGACTTTTTAAGTCGCTAAGAATGGATTTTGCTAATGTACAATGATGGCTTATGTTTGCATGTAAAGAACTATAATTTTCGCAAGACAGTTGTATGTTAGACTCGACTTGACAATTGTTTTCGCCAAAACACTATGGTCTTGCGCTGTTAGTAATAGAAACTCTAAATAAAAATTATGAAGTACAACGTAAACCGCGATCAAATGCCATGAATATTTATTTGTGAGACCGGAAACAACGAACAAAAACATTTGTGCATTACCCTACTAAGATAAAATATGAAACGAAGCATTAAAAGATAGAAATATTAAATCCTAATCATGTTTTATCCTTTATTAATAATCCGTTTTTAAAACATCGCACCTGTGGTACTCGTCCCTAGCCCGATATTTAGCTTTTGCCAAAACGTGTGTTCATATGCTTCTTACAGCTGCATTCATAATTTCAGCTGTAAAGGTTTCTTATATTTCAAAACTATACATATGTAAGCATTTATATTACCCCCTCAAAGTTTAAGGAAATTTAACTTCAAATTAATAAATATTAAAAATATGATTAAGGGGTAAGTACCGGGATTATATATGATGACATTACATCTACAGAGCATCGAAAAACATTGAACAGTCCATTCCGGTCTAACAATTCACTAATCAATTATTGTTTCCTTTTTTAAAAATTGAAACTCATTTGATAACCTCTAATAATTATTTGAAAGATGCGTTTTTTACTATTTTTAAAATTAAAAAACATAAATCATCTATAGAAATTTCGTCTGGCATGGCAAATCAACGAGTCCGACCGAGTAAACTTTGCGCACACTTTATGGATTTAAATAGGAACTGTACTACAAATAATTTCTCTTAACTATTGTAAAATTTAATAAAAGAAGAAAGATCTAGCAACAGTGGTTCAGTCTGATTAGTTACACGGTGAATCGGTGTTCTAACTCAATGACCAAGTAGTTTTGCTGTCAGCACAGATGAGGAAGGCACAAACTTGTGATTGTGGAGATGAAATCCAAAGAGAATTGAAAACAGTTGCTTGAGCAGCACAAAAACAGGTTTCTTCAAAAGCTAACATGACAAGATGAAGGGTATCGTTCATCCTGCGTGTGAAACCTTGAGGGCTTCATACTTCTCGCCCACTGTACCACCTTTTTGTTTCTGGAACTCTATATATCGCATAGTACTGGCTAAGAAAGCATCGGCAGCTGGATCTGAAGTCGTGGTATCACTCTGCATTTCGTTCATAATTAACTCGATTAGGCCCTGTATAGCAGCAACGGTGACTTGTAGGTTTCCCTTCTCAAAGAAGTAAAGATACCTAAAAAATACAGACACAGTCATTGTTCCTTCCATTTTATATGTTGCGAACCAATCAGAAGCCATGTTGACTAGAGGTTAACTTACTTGTTTAATATCTCAATGAAGAGCATTACTGATCCCGTGTTACCTCGAGCTGCATTTGACATTTGTTGGGCAGCATTTGCAATTCGTAAAGCCCGTTTAAGACATAATAGGACCCTGGTTCAAAATTAAATTCGAATATAACCAAAGCAGTAAGAATCATGATAAAATAAATTAAGAAATAAATTCCCAAATTTCTTTTTCAAAATATCCTACATCTATTTTCTATCGCCACGATGCTTTTCCCACTTATAATGTTCTCCGGGGTCAATTTAAATATGTTCACTCCCGTAAGAGAGCCCAGCATAGGACAAAATCATTCTCACTCTCCTCTAAAACACTCCTATATTATAGAGGGTTTAATCTTGAACACAGTTATCCTTTATACTTACTATCTTATGCAGCTACACTTTGTCTTCATTTTATAATACGTTTTGAGCTTTTATATCAAATCAATATATTTCTTTTCTCTTTAACTAGTTATCCAATCAAAGATGACTTTTAGTTTTCTCGATTAGTTTAGTCTATCCTAATTTTTCTTCAATCAACAATAAGTACAGAAAAATATTTGCAAATCATAGTTACAATAATAATTCATTAATTAAACTATTTCCAAATCTAAAAGTTTACTTTAGAACCGATAGTGCAATCTTAATATTTTTAAAATTTGCTTCTTTTTTTTTCTCACGTATTTAAAAACATCTACAATGTACTGGATACTGGATAGTTATACTACAATACTACAACGGGATTCATTATTTGGACATGCAAACAATTAAAATTCACCAGGTATTTCTGTTCAAGCAGAGAAACAATTCTTTAGAAGTCTAAGATCTCATGTCCAGAAAACAAACCTCTCTCCATCTTTCATGTTATCATGATCATCAACCCAAAACAGATGTGAGCATGCATATACAGCTCTGCATTGATCTGGCTTCTTTAAAAGCTTTGCAGAATACTGTCCGATGAGAAGGCACCAAAAAATGAGGATTTAGTATAAAAGTATATACTGAGCACTAGTGTGCATAATGGAATTGAATAATTACCCCTGTGGCCTTGTGAGTTAAAGTATCCCTGTTTTCAACACCAAAGACATGCATCCTTTGAAGAGTTCCTATTATTAAATGGATAGCTGTGACCTGTGCTCTGGAATCCTAATATTGAAAAAACAAACACATAGTTGAGCACGGCTAACCAATACATTTTGTCAACGTATGCACTCCTCCACCAGATCCCAGGGAGGGAAGCAGAAAACTAGAAGGGGGTACTTACAGAAATTTCTTCTTCATATAGAATATAAGCTTGGGTAAAAAATTCGTAAGCAACAGGTTCCAAATCACAGTCATTTGCAGCCTCAATTCAAGAACAGAAGCAAGAATTAGCAAATAGAGTTTGGTCATATCGTTTTTGATAACAACGAAATACATTCCATTACCTCAGCACATTGCAAGTACAACTGCAATGCTAATTCTGGTGCCAGGACACCTGACAAGGTCTCGATGGTCTGAGGAAGATAAATGTAACATCAAATAAATTTACCCGTTAACTGTTCATAACCTTTAAAAATACATGCAAAGTATTGAACACAAACTGAAAACAGAGATATCTCGCAAATACAAACTGTTACGATTATCAGTTGCTTCAACAACAAATAGTCACGATCTCTATATTATTAAATATTCAATCATCATTAAAAAAAAAATATGCTGGCATAAATCACCATTAAAAAGAAAATAAAAACCCACGTCCTTTTTGTAAGGAAAAAAATGCGTTACCTGATTTAAAAGCTGAAAAATTTTCTTTGGTGTTACTGAGGCATCATCTCCAAAAGGATTTTCTTCTTGACCTTGCAACTGTCTGACCAACTGTAGACAGTAAAGTAACATACACTGCATAAACTCTACTATTCTTTTCTTTACTAAAAATATAAGCAGCAAATAACGTAGTGGCAGACGGCGATTGTCATTAACATTGAAGATAAAACAGGAACACGGAACAGCAGCAACATCAAGAAAGCATGAAGTAAAAGAGAAGTAGGTGATTAAGGCTTCGATGTCCAGCACTATCAGTTCATCATTATGTAAGCAAAATAGCACAAATAAAGGCAAGCAACTGTTAAAAAAAGGTCACACAAACCTTTAAAGAAGAAAAAACAAGAGGTGGAACAGTGAAAGGCAGACGTGATGGTCCTCCAGTCAGTATGTGCTTCCTCACAGTATCAATGATCTGCGATTTAGTGCACAATAATTGTTAGATAAATTAAAGATTGAACTCATAAAATAAACACAAACTCCTACCATCTATATAGGGGGTCAACAATGTAGCTTGCAGTCACAGGAAAAATATCAAACAATATTATGCTCATGTTAGAAATATTAAAATCACTGATAAGTTGAGAAATATTTACATGACCAATTAAAATGATAAAGCAATATCCCAAGATAACAAGTTCAGTTTAGTGCTCGTCAAAGATTTATTTTTTAATAACTGCTTGGGTAATATTCATCTGCAGCTTCAGTATGGGAAGTACTGGTAAGTAAAAAGTGGAGCCGCCTAAAATTACTAACTGGAGTTTGAAAGCTAAAATTTCCAGCAGAAAAACAAGTACAAAAAAAATTATGATCATCAGAACACATAAATATGAGTAATTAACCTTAAACATTTCTTCTGGATCCTCATTATAAAGCATTTGGATCAGACGGGCAACAGAATTCTGCTCCTCTTTGAAATCGTCTTCATCAAGCTAGGGGAGGGAATAAGGAGTAAGGATCACAAAAATAAGGATTATTTTAGCTTTTTACATTTGTGGGAACATATAAATGTATTATAAAAGCAACCTTAATGGGAGAGGTCAAATAGGCATTGTAAAAAAAAATAGCAAAATGAGACTAGTTATGGTACTGAAGTGACCTCATCTTTAGGAACCCCATCAGAATCCTTGATGAGACCCTTTATCAGTCCAAACAATGCATCAACCTACAAGCAAATCAAGTTATGTTATAACAAGAAGTCGCACCAAAAAAACAGACAGGTAAAATATAACATACCTTTTCTGATGTAGAAATGTGTGTTCCATTTTTCATAATGCTTTGAATAATAACAGTTGCCATGACCTTAGTAGTTGGAATATCAAGGTATTCCATTACGCGAGGATAGTTTGAAAGCTTTAATGCAGTCATAACATCGTTATATTTCTCTAGTGGAGCACTTAATAGAGCAACAATCTGCTTAGTTGCCTTGTTGTCCTCAATTTTCCCTTTGCCAGATAGTTTTTTCACACATGCTCCCTAATAAGTACATACAGTCAGTGCACAGATCTTACAAAACACAGGAATAAGTTTGCTTCCTTAAATGAAAAGAACTAATGTTGCCACAAATTCAATCGAATGTACACACACTAAATGCAATTATTTTATCATAAATTTCTACCAAAATTGTATTTTTCTTTTAAAGTATTGGTGCATTACCATGAACTATGAAATAAATAATGCCGATGGGTACATTCGGGTAAGAATAATTTATGAATAGAAAAGAAAACATGAATGTGTGCAAACAGTATGAAAAGCAACATACCAAGACTTGATCAGCATAATCAAGGCGATCGGGGTGAACATGAAGCGTGAAGGTGAGAAGTGATGAATACAAAGTTACAACTCCAACAGTGGGCATGTCAGGTTGTGCCTCTATCACCTACATAACAAATGAAGGCATCATATTTCACAACCCATGAGCATAGAAACAAAAACATTGTATAACAAAAATATGGGAAGGACGTAAAATACACTTTTCTCGTCAAGAACATCCAAATCAAAAAGTATGAAAAATACAACAGTTTCAATATTCAAGTGCCAAATGAAAAATAAGGCATTTTTATTTTAATTTTTAATTAAAAATAAATGGGCTAGCTGGCCAAAGCGGGCTGAAAATACCAACCTGGCCAACGGTTTGGCCTACTTTGTCATCCCTAATTGTCATTAGTGTCCTGCCTCACAATCCACTCTACTTTATAGATCACCTTGAACCTATTTCCACCCTTTCCATGGCTGTTTAGCTACCTTGGCTGCAATTTAGTGGTCAATGATTAAATCTAACATTCTCTCTCCCACCCCCTATCAAGTTTGACAGTGACAATTTTGAATTGTTTCTAGGTAGTCTTTGGGATGGTTATCTATGCTCTTGCATTGGTTTAGGCTCTTGTATTATCCCCCTATTATTTTACCTAAAGTGATCTGGCTCATCTCCAATTCTAGACATGGACTAACCCATCATCTCTAGTCCTGGACACAACCTGACCCCATGATATTGTTGTTAGCCAACTCTCAACTCAACTCACCTCTAAACATAAATGCTCTGATTCCATCCCCATTCACAAACATTATCACCTACCACCACTTATATCCTGTTTACAATATCAAGAAAAACATCTCATCCTATCATTATTATGTCACAAAATATGCGAACACATTTTAATTAACCTCCTAGGAATAGATTCCATATTTTATTATATCTTATGATATGTTCCCTTAATTAGTTAGGATAAATGAGTCTAATACTAGTAATTTAAGGATTAGTACATTGCTTTTGCTTTAGAATATCAAGAAAAACATCTCATCCTATCATTATTATGTCATAAAATATGCTAACACGTTTTATATAACCTCCTAGGAATAGATTCCATATTTTATAATATCTTATGTTCTGTGTTAGGACAAATGAGTCTAATATTAGTAATTTAAGGATTAGTACATTGCTTTTGCATAAAACCATTGAAATTAAAATATTCTAAACTTGCATTATTATTTAGAGTTTTTTCTCTCTTTTCCTCCATCTCTACTTCTGTATAATTTCAACAATGTTTAAATATGATTAACAAGTGACACTGTATTTGTATTAATCCTTTCAAATTTATTTTGCCTTTTGGAGACTTGGCTACTTCACTAATACCGTTATCATTCATCACTTATGAACCCCAGATACAGAGATAATAATAAAAACCAAAAACTTTATGTTTACTTCGTATCAAGTGTATCAATTAGCCTGAAGTAAGTCTAGTTAAATCTTAGTTATGAACCTTAAAACTTAATGTCTACTTTATATCAAATCTATCAATTAGCTTACAGTCAGTCGGTAGTTAAATCATAGCTATGAATCTCAAGTAGTGGCGTGTAGCAGTCAACTCTAGAAAACAGCACGGAAGGATAGAGGGAAGTGCGATGACCATTACTTTAAATGCTATATAATACAGCTTAATCCTTTCAAATATATTCTTCCTGTCGGAGATTTGGTCTGTATTTTAAGAACTTTATCATTCATCACTTAACCACACATAAAAGATAATAATAAAAAAAAAAGTTAAATATGTTTTTGGTCCTTTAACTTTTGGTGGAAATTGGAAATAGTCCATCCTCAAAACTTTGGATTAATTTAGTCCCTCAGCTTTGGAAATACATGTATTTAGTCCTTTTAACCAAATTTTTTTAAATTTATTTGACGTTTTAAATGTATTTCATGATAGTATTTGAGTTTTTTACATCGTTTAACTCATTTTCGCTTCAATGTTTACTTAGAAATGCGTTTAAAATGTCAAATAAACTTAACAAAACTTGGTTAAAAGGATTAAATTCACCCACTTTTTAAAGATGAGGGACAAAATTGGTTCAAAGTTTCGAAGAGGAACTAAATCCAATTTTCACTAAAAATTCAGGGATCAAAAACATATTTAACCCAAAAATAAATTATGTGAACTTTATATCAAAATAGTGGCATGTGGAGTCCAACTATGGAAAACACAACTGCGGGATAGAGGGAAGCCAAAAATAGTTACACTACATGTACAAATACTCAAAATAGTTATAATGCAAACTGAACAGTCATACTACACGTATAAATTCTCAAAATAAAACAAAATTACCAAAAATTAAAGAAATGGATGATAAATAATAAGTCACATTTGAAACACAATCACCACCAATCTAGGGGCAATAAGGACTAAGATATTAAGTCAAAAGATGAATGATGAAACTATTAAAAAAATAAGTAACAAATTAGATAAAATTGGCAGAATATGTCATCAGGGAAGTAGAAAGAAAGAATAAAGAACAGAATGCATAAAAATAAAAATATTAACTGTGAAAAGAATGGAGGTAAATACTCGCAAACTTGTGTGGAATATTTACTTGAAAAACCTGAACAACAGTGTTCCAGGAGAGAAAACAAGGTTTTAAATAGTACCACCATTGATGCGTAGCTAAGCAGGCATCCCCATCCCCAAGCACTAGAGGGGCTGCGGTAGTATAGTGGCCTTCGGGCGTGTAGCTGACCAAATAGGACTCATAGCAGATGGATGGAAGCACTATGCGTAGATCCCAAATAAAAGTCCCCCTGGGCATACACATTGGAGTTTGGGGGCAACTATTTATGGAATTTCAATTTCTAAATGAAATCTATTATTGTAATAATAGTGAAAACGATAAAGACTATGATTTAGAAGATGGTGATTGGTGATTGATTCCTAACTAGGAAACTTGTATTTGACTTCTGTTATTCAAAACACCGACGTTCTATTGAAGGGCCATATCCTGTTAGCACCACCATAACATACAAAAAAACTGCTACTGCAGCTGAAATGGCTACTATTGAAAACCAATCCGCTATTTGAATCCCATATCTGTACAAGGCTAATCCGCTATAGTGCAATTAACTACTGTGCACTAAATCGTGTTGGTTGCAAATATTGGACAAACCATGACTTTGTGGCAGCAAAACAATATAGAGATACATATATTTGCACTACATGGCTAAAATATCCAAGATAAAAGGAATGGGAAAGAATACCTTGCCAATGGCATTGCTTAATTTCGAAAATGCTTCCACTTGCAAAAACTCTGGCAACACCTCTGCACTTGAAGCAGCATAATTTGAAAGCCTCTCCATTAACTGAGACAGCACTGTCTTGATATCAACTGATGCCTGAAAGATACAGCGGGGAAAAAAACAGAAAGCTAATGAGTGGTGATACCTGCATATTTGCAGCATAGATTGTCATGGATATTTTGGATGCAATTTTTATAGTTAAGCAAAAGATACAATAGACACTGTCAAGTGTGTGCTTATCAATTAATCCAGTGTGGAAACAATTGTATGCTTAGCTAATAAAACCTTAGCATTCAACATAGATTGATCTCCCTGACACACATGCTCACTTTACTAATAAAACCTTGGCATTCAACATAGATCGATAACCCTGACACACATGGCCACTTTATTGTTCAGCGTATGATACACCAACTAGAACACAAAAAAGGGAGATGCTAATTTATTGAAACAACTTATAGTACCTTTGTACCTTGAATCAGAAAATTACAAATCTCAAAAAGATATATTTTAAAATGCACTGGTGACTGTAACATTATTAGTAAATAAATACGACCATATATATGTAGGCTAGCTTAGAACTAACGCAAGTTTATAATTAAAATCATATTCTATAGGGAAATTTTGGAGACAACAAATAAATCTCCTTTCTTGAGTTGTAACTTTACAAGTATTACACCTGGCAGAAACTTGTGCAACAGTTTAACAACTAAGATGATGTGCTAACTGTTAATCATTATATAGATATTTACTTCCTATTTTTCATTTGATTAATATCTTCATGTTCTATTGGTGATTCTTCACAATGAAATAATATTATATATTAGTGCAAGTTCACTAATCTGAACTTTCATGTTTTGGAAGGAGAGAAAACATATAAACACGGAATCCTCCAGAAGTAATACAGATAAATGTGCAAGTTCACTAACCTGAAGTTGAGGGTAAGCACCCAACAACACATCAAGAGTTTGCAAGTGATACTCATCGGGGAAGACTTGAATTATGCAATCCATCAAGTAGAACTGAGCCAACTCATCTTTGCAATTCACAACCTGTCCAAAGATAATTGAGGAAAATCAATCATATCTTCTGGTTAGAAAGCAAACAATACCTTTGATTATCAGAAACAGAAACAATAGACCAATTATACCTGCTCCAGTACTCTGGGAAGCACGGCGTCTTTGTACATATCAAGGTCAACACCCTCAATCTGACTGAGAACATGAAGATTCTTCCCAACCTAATAATATATCAAGGACAAAAAAGCAATAGAAGCCTTCTATAAGCATTTCATCGTGTATACAACCCCACTGCAGTGAAGCAAAACAGTTACAGGCTTCAGGTATTACAAGATCACGCAACTCGCTCCTTTCCTTTTCTCGTTTCTCCTTCTCCCGGGCAGGCCCCTGCAGACCAGAAAGCCCGACAGCAAGCCTCAACTCAGGGTCAGCTAAGAGTATGAAAGATTCACATGCATTACTACACCTGCATGACCAGAAATCATGCCCTCGTGATATATTTTACCCTCATGACGTGCAACTACTGAGACAACATGCATGTCTGAACATGAGTGTTGTAATGATGTGCAGAGACAATTCAACCAACCTGATGTTGCATCCGCACCCAAAGTTTGTTCATTTCAGTGAAATTTTGAAGTACAAATTCTACAGCATCTGCTACAGTATCCGCATCCCTGCAGTTGTAAAATTAGGCATTACTGCATCAAGCTCAATTTGAAATTGGAGCAGCTTTAAGATTATTGTCACTGCCACATGACAGGGCAGACACACAAGTCACAAGGTGAATCAGAAAAGGACAGCAGAAATCAAAAGATGAACAATAAAAACAAATGTTAAGAAAAAAGGAGGCTCAATTATTCTAAAGACTCCATGAGTTGACATCATGCATTAAATTGCAAAAGTAAAATGGTATAATGGTAACGTTGGTAGCCCTGATAGAGAAATGGTGATACTCAGGCTGCCATCAATTATCTTCCAAATGTTCACTGCTACTGGCTCAGTTCATTGAAACTTCAAATCTAACTCAATTAAGGAACCTCAGTGAAATAATCGTGCCTATGAAAGGAGCGGAGCGCAAAAAGTCTTGCATTACTTACCCTTCGTACTCTGAACCAATATCTGGCAATTTATCCCTACTAACTTGAGAAAGGTAACTCCTTAGAAAGAGTCCACGAACAGGGTGTTGAATACCACGACACATCTCCACAAGATCCTTAAGAACATCCTTTGCAGGAGCTTCCTTGGACTTGATGTATACTGATCCTACTGTACAGAGGAGATACCTGATTGTGATCATAAAATTAACAGCTCACAAGTAAGAAGCATGTTAAACTCAAAAGAGTGAACACATAACCACTGCAAAAGCTCAAAACAATCCCACAAAAAATTAGAGCAAACCATGAGGTTCAAAACCACCAAGTTATCAATGAGCAGAGTTACACAATTGATTTTTAAACAAACCAAAAAATCTTCCCCACGAGTCGTGACGAACTAATAGACGTCAATCTCAATTACACGCCATTAGCAGGAATTAAAAATATCAGCATGATCGTGCATTGCTCCACATACAAAACATAAGATAAAATGATTTACAATCACATTTTATAAGCAAGATTACACGCAAACATTCGGGAAGATTTTCCTATCATAAACGGTGTATAATAAAAAAATAATATAAGAAGAAAAAATGGATTCCGCAACACTCTCACTCACAATCGAGGCAAAATGTTTCCGGCGTGCTGGACGAGTTCATAAAGATCAATAATGGAGCAACCGCGACGAGTCTCTTCCTCGAAGAACATTTCAAGTTTCCGTAACTGATCAAAGGCGCGCATATCTAAAACACCGAATTCAGAGAAAAAGAGATGCAAATTAGCAATCACAAGCACAGAAGCAGTTAGGTAAAGGATCCAACGGAAAACAAAAACAAAAACAAAAAACAAGGTAACGGTGGATCCGAGAAGAACGCACATAGTTCGTAGTACTTGTGAGGAGAAAGCTTGGAAGTCCTGAGCTCGGAGAGCATCTGAGCCGAATACTTCAAAGCGTCCCGGAGATTATTGGAATCCTGCGACCAATCGAAATTGGATCGGAATGAATTAGGAATTTAGACAGCGAATCAGAATTAGCGTGATCGTGCGCGGTGGAAGAGAAGAAAAAGATAGCGGTTAGGGTTTAACGGAGGAGTTACCAATGCACGGTGCATGTAGAAGGAGTTCTGCTGAAGACCGGCGATTCCGGCGGCGAGAAACTTCTCTTCATCTTCGGTTCCGTCTAACATCATTTTCTCTCACTTTCCCTCTCTCTCTCTCTCCGTGTAATTTCGCCTTGATTCCTCTCTCTCTCTCTCTAACTACCGGTCCAACCAACTTGTTTTGCTCGTCGTGCTGGTCTCTGCTTGGGATTTACGTTCAGAATGGACAATATGCCTCCTCTTAACCTCCACTATTCCTATTTCACCCTTAATCGCTATGCTTTCACTCACCAATTTCATTCTCACGCACTTCATCCATATTCATTTCATTTGCCCCTACAACTTTCTCAATCACTTTTTTATTTTTTACCTACCAAAAAGGTCACTTTTTCTTTTGTTAATGTTTACCGAAATGTAAATAATTTCTTCATTTGTTTCTTAAACTGTACATTTATTAGAGTTTTTTTTATTCACATTCACGTATCAAACAATTAGCAACAATAATTCATACACTCTGCATAACCATAAGTTTTTGTTGAGTGTATCATAGTTTAACTTGTAGATCATCAGATTCCTATGTAAAAATAAAATATTGTAGTTCTAAAATTTAAATACAAAATATGATCAAAGATAATGTATTTATTTACCTTATCTTTTACCTGCCATTATTATGCCTTTGTAATATCTTTTAATTTTGTGTGTTTGACCGAATTAATAATATGATGTAAACGATGTTGTCTTTATTTAATTAAGTGTTATATTTTTTTTCATTTATATATATATATATATATATTATTTGACAATAAAATTGAAAGAAATGAAAATTTTTCAATATATATGTATCATCTTTGTGTTTAAGTGTTAAATAAGAAAAAATAGAAAAACATATTATATGTAATTTCTAATAGAAGAACAAATGACATTGATTTGATTGTATTAGTTACTTTTTAAAATAAAATAAATCTTAAAAAGTACATGTGTCATTTATTTAACCCGCATGACCACTTAGATGATATTTCACATTTAAAAATCGTCGATTAGGATATCAAGGGTGTTGGGTAGGATATATGTAATAGTTCATTCGTATCTTATCGTACTCACGTCCACGCAGTATTCATTATGTAGTACCCACATATTTTATTAATATTCATGAATATTTGTGAGTGTTTACAAACTAAATATTTAATATTTAACATCATTTTTAACCATAAATTCAAATAAAAATATAATGCATAATATTCATAATTGTCAAAGAAATTCCAAATAACTAATTTAAATAACCGAGTGAACTGGATTCTTGGTGAACCGGGTCAAAAATTGATCTGTATTGACATTTGTGAAAAAATTTCAACCCAAACCCATGGTGAACCGAGTTGCCCCATGGGTTTTGACCCACTTCGATGACTCTAGTTAAATAATGGTTGTAGATATGTTAAATGGTTTGATTAATGTATACATGTTTGACTTAGGATGAAATTTAGATGACAATGCAAAAATTATAGTGGGTAACCTTTTGTTTGGTTAAGTTTGGATGAATTGAATTGTGATTGCTTGTTTGTAAATTATGAGATGTGTAACTCACTGGTTTGAATTATGCATTATGGAACCAAATCCATAGGTTGTGAAAAAAAATCCACATGTCACCTATGAAACTCATTGGTTTGAATTTTATATTTAAGACTCAAATCCATAGCTTGGTTGTAGAGCTTTTTGTTTGTTTTATTCAATTTTGACATTAACTCGAACCACTTATTTATTATGTGTTGCATTGTGCTTTCTTTATGTTTCATGAATTTGTTTATAGGTTCTTCTTGAATTTTTGTATGTTAAAATGCTTATTACATATAATTGTGATGCTAAAGGTAGTGTTCCTAAGGTGTAATGCTATTATGTCCTTTTAGTTGTAGGGTGTATTGGTGATGAGTGCAGGATGGGATTATTGTTACTCAGCTAGTAATTTGAGCCACATAGGCGATAATTTATAGACGGGTCGTTCGTGGCCGACATTCAAGACAACACATCTTGGGTTGACAACCTAGATGAGCCAACCCATACTGATAGTCGAGATAGACTGGCCTGAGCCCACAATCGAGACGAGCCAAACCATACTAACAACATAGACAGGCCGGTCAGACGATCGCGTCGTACGATGTTGGGCTAGGATGACGATTGAGACTAACTGACTCGAGCCCACAACCGAGTTAGGCCATGTTGGGTTGAGTTTACAATCATGGCGTACCGTGTTGTGTTGGACTAACGACTGAGACGGGCTAGGCCGGGTCATTGGCCGATACAGGTCAAGTCAGACCATCAATCAAGACGAGTTGGTCGGGGCTAATGGTAGAGACTAGTCGGGTCGAACCGACGATCGAGGTGGACCGACAACCAAGACTGATTGACCCGAACCGACGACTGAGACAATTTAACCTGGGTTGACGATCGAGACTGGTTGATGCGAACTTATTCAAGTGGATTGTCCAAATTAGTAGTCCTAAACCTAAAGGTTAATAATTTTATATTGATATTAAAATAAAACATCATTAAATATTTGTTTTGAAGAGAAAATAAACACGAAGTTATTTTAAAAAAAAAGTGAAATAGTGAGATTCATAACAAATAAAATAAAATTCATGACAAAGTAAATCAAAATTTATGAGCTATACGAAAGATGCTCCACATACCATGTAGTATGATGCAAATGAGCTGTACCTTAAATATGTACATAATACTTTTGGCTTTTGAAATTTGTTGGCATTTGCACATACTCTATATCAACATAAAACAGTATTACATATGTTATCATTTATAAAATAGAAAGAAATGAATTCAGTAAATTTTACCAATCATAATCATTGATATTTTTCTTTAAAAAAATACATACTATGTTGATGTAATTAAAGGTCAAATATTAATTAAAATTAAGATGTTTTAAAAAAAAACGTGATTAAATAATTATATTTTTTAAAAAGTGTAATTCTTTATCTTGTAAAAGGGAAAGAAAGCAAAACACAAAGGAAGATGGCTTATGCAAAGGTAAGAAAGTGCATGTACCCCAGCTTTGTTTGGGCCACATAAACGACAACAGTAAAATAGAAAAAGAAGGACAAAACGACAACATAAATACCTAAAACACTTCGCATGGTTCAAATACGTATTATTATCCGATGAAACCCGAATAGGTGTTGTGTTGATTACCTTATCTGGCCATTAGTTCATTACATTATTCCCGTTCCTCTTTTTTTTTTCTTCTGTCTCTCTTCGCATTCCAATTCAAATACTTATTAACTCACTCTCGAGGGCCTTCAGAAGCCAGCACACCCATTCAAACCCAATCCTCACTGTCCTTCTGCTTCTTTTATTTTCCATCACACTAACTAAAGATATCTCATTCTTGTTTCTTCTCTCGGGGTAAGTTTCTTTCTTTTTCTCTATCTATTTCTTGCTCTATGTTGTGTTTTGGATCGGTGTGTCAACTTATGTGTTGCTAAAATTATGTTGTTGGACCTGAAGTAGTAGTTAGTACATTCTACTTTGTTACTGCTGTTTGATTCCGGAGTTCTTTCTGTTTGATTTTGAAGTTCACGAGGTAGTTGATTTTGTTTTAAACTAAATTTAAATGAGAGTATATTCACAGTCCCAATATAGTATTCTAATCCTTTTCCCATTCAAATATTTCATGTTAGGCCGCTTAGCAGACTATATAAATTACAATAACATCTTAGGTGATGGTAATGCTGATAAAGAATACACAAAACAGAACAGTTTGGCTGTGATTGGTATTATAAAATACTAAAAAATCTCTGTATAGCAACAGGGCTATGACTCACTAACAAACTTATATAGCTAGAATAGCTTAATAAAACTAACAGAAAGCTTAGATGACAGTGGACATCATTGTGCTACTAATGGTAGCTTTTATGGCCAATGATAGCACTTTTTCTGAGAACAAGCTTCCAAACATCATGATTAAAATACCCATACAACAGTTAGCATTAGAAAATAAGAGGTTATGGTATGACATATCATCTTACTGAAGATTGCTACATTAAAAATTACACAATAATCGTTAAAAAAATTATAGTCAAAGTTCCAAGTTATTACTCAAGATATTTACAACAATGAACCATATTGAAAAATCAAACAAACGTCAAAATAATTCCTGCTTCCTATAGTTTTTTCCACACCCTATCTCCAACATCCTCCACTTCTAAACTTCCTTCACATTTAATCAATTCATTAAAGCCATCCTGATGGGTTATATATATTTTTTCATATATGGGTTATGGTTATTTGAGAGATTGTAGTTCTATATATATAACATTTGTCTTACACATATAAGACATTTGACAACACTTTTAACCCCAAAATTTTATGGTGTTATGAGTTTTCATATATGTGGTCATACCCTTTTTTGTTATGGTTATGAAGTCAATCACTTTGAACCATCGGCTCTGATACCACTGTTGGAATTATATATATATATATATATATATATATATATATATATTTCACATATATAGGTTATGGTTATTTGAGAGATTGTATTTCTATATATATAACATTTGTCTTACACATAACACATTTGATACCACTTTTAACCCCAAAACCTTAAGACAATGGTGTTATGGGTTTTTATTCTTATATAGTGTTTAACTTTGTCTATTATATGCACTACTTTATTTCACAAAATTCATTATAATGATTTCATTGTAGTAAAATATATCTAGATTACATAATTTTCTATTTTACTAATGATTTGCCTTGTAAGAAATTCTCTAGTACGATGCAGAGTGAAATGTTATAGCTTAACATTTATGTTGAAATATTATAACTTAACAAGTTCGTTCTCAATTTAGTGATAAATTAGTTATTAAAATAAACAAAATAGTTTTGCCAAACATAAATTATTAGACTTTTTTTTTTTATTCAATAACTAATTCATGTTATTTATTCTTTTAAGGACTAAATTGCTATCCTTTTTTAACAACTAACGAATTGATTTTCAATAATAAAGAAATTAAATTGAATCAACTACACGAATTGAGTGAATAAGTCAGTAACTTAATAAAAACTTAATTAAATCAAATAAATAATGGTAATTATTTAAAATGTAGATGTTACATTATCTTCTATAGTTCACCAGAAGAGCAAACAACAACTGTACCATTCTGAGAAGGTTTAGTTTCCAGTTTATGCCGACATCACCTTAGCACGAACACCCTCAGCAATTCTCGTAACTTCCCTTTGCTCTCTCTGAATTTCCTATATTTGGGTTTAATGTTTTCATCAAGACGTTGTCTTTTTTGTTTTTCATGTTTTTTTAGTTTTTTTTATATGCTCGTGTATTTTTCGTTGCTTCTGCTCTCTCTATGTTGAATTTATGCCACCTATCGCTTTTACAATTCAAACTTTTTGTGGCTAAGTCATGTCTCTCTTTTTTATTAATTTCATTTTTGAATCCTAGCCTCCACACTCACTAGTTAAAATCTTAGCTACTTTGGTGGGCTAAGTCATAATGGGTGGTTTAGCATTCCAAGAAAGGTGCAATCTTTGGTGTGCTTTGACTCCCTGGCCTATGTTTCACCATTATAATGGTGGTTAATCTGACGGACATGGTGTTTTGTCTTGTTGAAATATTAAGTTCATAAACTTGGCAAGCGCTAGTTGAAATGTCTAAATGATTACAACCTCAGACTTAGAGAAGTTCAAATTTAGGTAGTATTATGAGATACATTCGTAGTAAAAATGGATGGTTTAGCATTGCAAGAGAGGTGGAACTCTTTAGAGTGTTTTGACTAGTTGGCCTATGTTTCAACACTGTACTGTGGTTTAATCTAATGGTCGTTGTCTTTTGTCTCATTGAAATACCAAGTTCACATGCGTGACAAATGCTTGTTTAAATGTCTAAACGATTACAGTATCAGACTCTATTCCTTCTGTTTTGTCAACACTTTTAACCGGGCTTCGCAACCGTATCTCAAAGCTCCGTGCTGTTGTTCTTGTCTTTTAGGGATATTTCATCATGTATGAAATTGTTACATGCTTTGTTTGTGTTTTTGTGTGAAATCACAACAGTTTTCAGTTTTACATTCTGAGATCTAGTGATATTATTGCCCAGTCTATTTCCAGTTGCAATCACAGCCCTCATGCACTGAGGCACACCTTATATGAAGCTTATCAGGCTGAGTGTTTACAGAAAAGAGTAAACGATTACACTGGTTCAAAACAATCTTTTTCAGTAGCAATTATGTTGTATCTCCTTTGTACATACAAGAGGAAAGATGCACTATTAGACTATTACGTTTTTAGGTTTAACTGAAAGTTAATATCCATAGTTAATAACTGATGCCAGGTGAATCCTTGGGACAAATTCTGTTCAATTTAGTTTTTTGTCTATTTGTTGTTCTATGTGGGAAAGGCATGTTCTAGGTGGAGGCTGGCCTCAGTTTTGTTTTGAAAATACTGTGATCACTTTATGTTCTTCAGTGCATTGTTTCTCATGTAGAATTTGAAAAACTCAGATGTGAGAATAAATTGTTGCTATACTAAATCTACATATTTGGTTATAATTGTTGTTTTCTGGAACATAATCCACAGCTTACCGATGAATTGATATTCTGATGTAAATGCTAGGGAATAAAGTAGCGATGGCTTCCTGTTATTTCAATCCTATCTCTACTAGCCCTCATCTCGTTTCAGCAAACTTATCTAGAAAGTTCAAGATTCCAAAGCTTCTTCACAGAGTAACTTTCTTGGACTGATATTTTGTTGTTTCATTGTCTTACTGATTAGTTCCCCTTTTAAATTATGGTAATTTCTTAAGGTATCTTTCCTGGGGATATAATTAAACATGAACGTGCATTGCACTTAAGATTAATTCTGTGTCAACCTTTTGGTGTCATGTTTGTCTTTTTGTTACTTTTGATAAATGAAGTTACATACAAACAATGAAATTAATTTAATATTTGTGGAAGGCGTGAAAAATCAATGAATTGAGTGAGCCTAATGTTTTGCATGAAAAGGGCATGAGATTGAAACCGATAAAGCTACAAAATTAAGGCCTAGATTTGCAATGTTTCCATTGCCTTTAGGTGGGTTTTCAGTGTTGAAATTCATAACATTTTCTTAAGGAAAAAAAAATATGAATGTTAATCCTACAAAAAAAGTAAATGAGTAAATGACTAATTGGCATAATGTCGGTAACAGTGACACTTTGAAGTTTTGATTGTCTGCAGAATACGTGTTTTGTCAGTTTCTATATGGTTTTTTGTATAAAAGGTTTATGACTGCATGGTGTAACTATTGGTATATCATCATTCCTTAACATTGAAAATTGGTGAAGAATCATTGAAGGTTTACTTCTAAAGTATTTGGGCAAGCTAAATGAGTTTCATTATCAGCCATGGTCGGCTTCTCTAATAGATTAAAATTGATTTTATATCATTCCTGAATCCTGATTCCTGACAGGAGATTTATTCGCTAAGGCAACTTCCTTTTCTTATTTGTGCTGACATGTTTTCATCATTACATTTTAAGCAGAAAAAGAGGTTTGATGGCTCACCCAGATCCTCAAAAATCACTTCATTTTACGGCTTGAAGACCCCTCCTTATGAACTTGTAAGTGATTCACTTAGTTGTCTGAATCCATTTAGTCTGGAAATAAGTGTACTGTTTTGTCGTATATGCTTGGATTAGTTGAGTCATCTATTTCAGCATCAAGCTTATCAGAGAAATAATTGCATTTGTAGGTTAATTGTTATATTCACTTGTGCTCAAGCTAGGTGCTAGTTATAATTATCATTGAGCTTCAACCATTGGAATGATCAAGAAAAAGAAAAACTAGGAAAGGGATGGCATTACATTGAACTTTTGTTTATGGAGAAACATACAATTATCCAACTTTCAATGAACTTTAAAATTTAAATTACCATTTTGAAATAAATTGTGACAACTTATTTCTCTTAGGTCATTTCTTTTTATTACAACCATCTTGTTTATTGGGACAAAGATGCATGTCTTATTGGATCTTATATTTTAGAGTAGTTATATGATCTTGTTATGATTATAGAAATAAGTAGTGAATCCTATATAATCGAGATATCTAGATTTTATATGTATTATTAGAAATGTTTTTATTTATTTTTGTATCATATATTCATTGTTAGAGGATATCAAATTCTTGTATTTATTATATTGATTCCTTTTTCTCAATACAAAAAAAGCATCAGTATTGTCTAAATAACACATTTCTCAATGTCTCTCACTTTTAGGACTATTTTTCCAGATTTCAGTTATCGTTGGAGCACAGCTCCTTACAGAAATGGAGAATAGGAAATGTAGACCATGCAACACCCTTTTCCTGAGGAAGACCTGTTTGTTCAGTTAGCCAGGCCAAACAGTTTACTTCCCCCTCATCAGTTACCTTCCCCTATCTGCATGATTTTCATATCCTCCCCCCTCCAATCTCCTTCCAGCTTTCCTTTTTGTTATGCCTCTCTTCTCTCTCTTCTACTCCCCTCAGCGCTGGGACGTGTTTCTTTCATTTTGTAGACGAGCTGGCGTGGTTTCTGGAATCCGTTTTCCCATTCTCCTATTCCTTCCGCCCCTCCTCCCTTTCCTTCTGTGTACTTGCATAATGGGCCTATCACTGCCACTAGTATAAATGAATTAGTGTTTTGTCTTTAGTATCATGTCATTACCCACCAATGTCAATAAAATCTTACTATTCATAGTACTCCTCTCCTCTCTTTACCGTCTTCCCTGCTTAGGCTCTATAATTTGACATCTAAATTAATTTTTTGAGTTATCTATTGTGGATAAAATGGCAAAAAGGTACTTGTAAATTTGCTCCATGTGAAACACACCTTTTTACAGAGGAAAGAGTTTAGAGAAATAAGAAATTTTCTATTATAAAAGGGAATAGTTGATTTTGGTGTTTTCTCCTCAACTTAATAAATCTCTTGGGTATTCATGGGTTTGCAATTTTGTCCCAAAAAAAATGTACCAGAAGGTTTTTAATTCTATCTAGAAACTGTACGAGAAGGTTTTTAATTCTATTTAGAAAAGTTGTACGATAAGGTTTGCAATTTTGTCATGTATGTGAAATTATACAGTTTTTTGCTTGAAAAATTGTATGCTCAATAATAATATTTTTATTTAGTATTCATGGATAGAGGCCTAGAGTGCCAAACCACATCAAATTTATTGTGTACTTTTATGTGAATTATATGCTCTTATCTCTAGGTGTGCTTTCGCTTTGTTAATCCAAAAGCTTATTTATTAACCTTGAGAAATAAGACAGCCCGTAAGAAGGATCCTACGCCCCCAAACCCTTTTTCCTAAAATAGCCTCATATATAACATTCCACTAGTATATATAAATGTCATCATTTTTATTTTTATATATTTCCAAATATTAAACATACATAAAATATGTGATTTGTGATTTATTCCGTGAGTTCAGTTTTAGGAATTGATACTTGAGTACCATTTAATTAAAGAACAAGTGTTCCTATAACAAATGTTGATCGAAGTAACTCTCACCCTCGCCACTTGTTCATATAAAACTATAAGTTCTACATACATTTGAGTTTCATAAGTTAACTTGGTAATATTTAATAATGATTGTCAATTTTAATATGATTTCTTAAAAGAAAGTACGATAACATTTATTTTATTTTGTGAATTATATATATGCATAAATACCTACTTTAAATGTATATGAATGTATCGAATCTTATATTTTTCAAGATGAGGGAAATTGCTATGTTAGATACTTGTTGTATCTGATACTCATCACATTCATGCATCATAGGCAGCCACTAATTGGTCATTTGTGTCAACATTGATAATTCTGACTTTATTTTGGTGCTTCAATATTTCTTAGGATGCCTTAGAGCCGCATATGAGTAAGAAGACAATTGACAAGCATTGGGGTGAATATCATCGGAGTCTTATAGAAGGGTTGAACAAACAGTTAGAGAAGGATGATATACTATATGGTTACACCATGGATGAACTAGTCAAAGTGACATACAACAGTGGAAATCCTTTCCCTGAATTCAACAATGCAGCTGAGGTACTTGTTAGACTGATTGCTTATAGGCTTTGAACAATAAATCAATTCTGAAATTGCATGCTTATTCGTAAAACTATTGAAAATGCTCCGTTCTATATCATATAGGAAAATTAGGATACACACAATGTTCACAATATTAAACATCCTCCAAGATTTGCAAATTTACACTCACCTCTCATCTTTCTTCAGAAATTACGCTTACTCCCTTTTATCCTTTGTATATGAATGGTATATATATGACTGGAAAAGAAAAATTGAAGAGGGAAGTTGAGATTAATTTTGTTAAATCTCAAGTGTAATGTAGTCTGGGTTATTTTTATTCAAAGAAGTAAACAAAAAGTATCTCTTATATATGAATTATATCTATGAAGAGTGATAATGTAAGGGGGATTACATGTATTCAATGGGAGAGTGAATAATCTTCATGAAATGTAAACCAAGGCAAATTTTTATTATTGCACTTTAAAAACTGCAATTTCATCTTTTAGCTTCAAAATTGTAAGGGGGATTCATTATTCTGACATACTAGGATATCTGTGGTTGCAGGGATGGCTTGAACTTAAGATTGGGGTCAATATGTTGACAAGTAACTTGTTTATTGCTATAGGATAGGTACTGAACATGACAATTAATACTAAGAAAACATCAATGACTTTTAGGGCAGGTACCCAATTAACATAGTTCCTTTAATGTCAGCCTAGAGAAAAATGAATTTTTCATGCATTTGTTGAGAATGTGAAATTTGGAGTTTTCTCTCCAGTTTTCTACTTACATATCTTTTTTTTTTTTTTTTTTTTTTTTTTTTTTTTTTTTGCTTATATTTTTTATCTATTAAATTTTAGGGCTCTAAAAGAGTAGATATACTAAGTTGTGTTTTTGGTGATGTACAATTGATGAGAACACTGTTGGAAGTTTGTCATGTGCCCTAGTCAAGATCAGAAAACCTGCCTTAGAGTCGTCCGTAGGACTCGCATAGAGACCGTATGTTAAAAGTCTGTATGTTAGGCAATGCAGATGCTTCAGTTATCTATTTGTTAGTTATACTTTTAGTTAGTTTTGTTTGTAAGATAGTTTCATTAAAGCATGTTGCCCGTAAATAAGAAGAGAGGTGAAGAGGGAGGGATATCTTATCATTTGCAAGAGAATATGCCTTGGGTCTTTGGGAGGTGCAGTCCCATGAAGAAGTAGAGTGTATGTGAATGTTCTATTCTGTAAAATAGGAAGTTTGTCCCTATATCTCTCTCTGCAATAGAGATATCAAGTTTGTATCACCACAAAAGTATTAATATAACAATCTGAGTTTGAAAACAAACAAATGTAACTGGGAATGGAACAAATTAGTAATCTTTGTTCCGTTGGTTCCTGTACCATTTCCGTTTGTTCTTGTCTTTATGAAATAATTTTCCCTTCTTTAGATTGTAATTTTTATTTCTTTAAATATTTATCACAATTTTACTTGGTTGTTTGAATTTTCTATAGTTGGCATGATATTGAGAGTACTCTGTCCTATCTTGTGATGAAGCTTATCTTGCCTAGTCATCCGTAGTAATGATGACATTACAATTGTGGTTTCTAGGTGCTTTCATATTTAAATGCTGTCTGTGATTAATTCTGCTCCTTCCACACAGGTTTGGAACCATGATTTCTTTTGGGAATCCATGCAACCAGGAGGGGGTGATATGCCCAAACTAGGTCTCCTTCAACAGATCGAAAAGGATTTTGGATCATTTACGAATTTTCGAGAGAAATTTGTAGAAGCTGCCCTCACATTATTTGGTTCTGGTTGGGTTTGGCTAGTTTGTAAGTTCATTCCATATTATCTTCTTAATATGCCAAAAATCCTTGAATTTTCCTTGTAATTAGAGCCTCTATTCTGTTTTCTCTTGAGTGGTTGTTAAATTCTAATTGAGAATATTTAATGTTCTCTGATTAAGGTAGTAACTAGTCTTTTCTCACTAGCTGGTTTAGTTCAAGAACAATTGCAATGTAAGATTTGTTAGGTAGAGTAGAACTATATATTATTTTATATGTAACCTTATTGTTTGATATATTGCTCTGACTATGCTGGTGATTGATGCTAATATTCATTGGTTGGTTTAGTGAAAAGAGAAGAGAAAAGACTGGAGATAGTCAAAACTTCAAATGCCATTTGTCCAATTGTGTGGAATGACATAGTAAGTTAATTTCCATTTTCCTCCATAAAATTTATTTGATTTAATATTGTAATTGAATATAATCATATTTTCTCATGCAGCCACTTATCAATTTGGATTTGTGGGAGGTATGCCCTCTCTCTCTCTCTCTCTCTCTCTCTCTTCCTCTTACTCTAACAAACAACTCAAACTACACCTGCAAATTACTTAATGAAAACCTTTATATAGTCATCACTAACTGAATTCTTTCTCTTTGCTGCAGCATGCATACTACTTGGATTACAGGGTATGTTTAATCATCATAAATCATTTGATATTTTCCATAAAGGTATAAACTTAACAATCATTGCGACTTTTGAACAGAATGATAGAGCAAAGTATGTGGATGTATTTTTGAACCACCTTGTATCTTGGGAAGCTGCAGCAGCCCGATTGACTTTTGCAGAGGCTTTTGTAAACTTGGGAGAACCAAAAATTCCTATTGCATGAAAATATTGAAATGCTTAATGATTACAGTGGTATTAGCTACGGCCATGTGGCTTCCTAGGTGGAGTTGGTGAAGGAATGAGTTTGTTTCAGTCATCATTTACAAATTTAATAGTGCCCCATGTGCGTCTTTCTGGTTGTCAAATTTTGCAGTGTTTAGGATTGAGGACAACTTGCCGTTGGGGGAGATCTAGTTAAGAGTAGGCAAGTATTTCAGTGTATAACAATAGAGAAAAACAAGCATGATCTTGGACTGATTATAGTCTTATTGTATGAAAGTATGAATGTTATAATCAATGTGGCAAGAGGCTATTAAATCTTGAAACAATGCACCACAATATACAGTTATACTACGGATAGGGCTATTGTTTCTTGCAGCCCCACAATATTAGAAAAAAACTCAAGCACCCTCACCATTACAAATACCAATTTATTTGGTATTTGTAACTGCTACAAATTTAATATGGCTGTTTATCCCGTCACTAATTAATTCTACATATACAACATTAAAGATTTGAATCAAAGTATTGTCCTCTCAAATTCTAAAGAATGATTAAATTTTTTTTCTTAACAAAATGTAACCAATTCTAATGAGGTTTTGTATAACTTCCATCATGCAACCAAGTTACAAACAACACATGAACAAGAAAAAGAAAAACCGTAAATAATAAAACTTCATTAAAATTTAAAATTCAAGAATGGGAATAATTAAAAAAGAAAAAAAAAAACAAAACTGTCTTTAGAAGAAGTCATTGATTTTGTTATCCAACACCAGAGAACAGAGCACATTATATGCCTCTTGGGTAGGATGGAAACTATCCCAAAAAATGTAGTTTTTGGTATTTGAACATATGTGTGGGGTTAAACTGTTGCAAAGTATGCCTGCTTCAAAATTTCCTGTGCCACAGCATCCTTTGTTTGCTACTTCGAAACCTAAACCATTGTAAAACCATAAACAATAATGAATCAACCAAATAGAAATGTAAATACAGAACAACTAAAAGTTTTAAAATTATATGATTATTACCATATTTAGCAGGATTTAGAATCATTTTGAGTAAAGGGTTGTAAATATCAAGATAGACAAGTCTAGCTTCTGAAAACTTTTGATTCAATGCATCTATTTGCGATGAGAGTTTTGTGTTGAAGAGCATTGTTGCTTGGTTCTCAGAATCTGAACAATTTCTGAGTAAGCCTCCTTTGATTGTTCTCTGCGAGGGCACGCACCCTAGAGCTGGTAAACCAATCACTCCAATCCTTCTAGCTCCAAGTCCATAAAGTTCCTGAGTTCAGTTCATTTTAAAATATCAATATTAAGAATATATACAGACAGTGATTTTTTTTTTTGAAAAAAAATCATGTTTGGTGTATTTCATGTATGGACAATGATATTTTGATTACTAAAAATTTTTTGACTAATAAATTTTGACAACCTTCTCTTACAACATGACGTGTTATTTTCTAAATGGTTTTGAAATATTGAGAATGATAAAATAGAAAAATGAAAAACCACTTAAAAAAATCACATAAGATTGTAAAAAAAATTGTCAAAATTTAATAGTTAAAAAATCATTTTTCATTCATGTATAGAATGATCTACTTCAATTATCCAAGAAGAAAAATATAAAAGAAACCAGTAAAAAAATATTAAAATTGTGTTATTTTCTCTGGAGAAAAGTCGCTGAACCCGAAGATATATACCTATGAATATGAACTGAGATGTAAGACGGCGTTTCGATTTAGAAAAGTCTAAACCAAGTTGTTCATTTGGGCATGTGGTTCACACATGTGGGGGCACATATAAACACATTTATACACACATGTTTGATATACACTCACTTTTACCTTTGACCCAATTGTTTGTTTAGCAAACTTTTGACAAAAAATCAAAAATTGCTAACTAGAAACAGCGACTGATGCCTAGGCTAATAATGACAGTGTCATTTGTCAACCACATTGTTCTAACTTATTTTGACCATTTTGATTATGTCTTAAAATTATCATATTAAAAATTGAATTTTAAGTTTAATTTATCTTTATAAAACGAAGTTATAAAATATGATTTGTTTATAGTGGGGGACTTGTGTATATATGCGGGTGTGCAAGCGCATCCCTATTTTTATTAAAATTATTATCAAATATATGAAAAAAAAGTTATTTTGTTCCTCATCTTATATATTTGTTTTTTTAATTTTGATTTTCCTATAGGATTTTAGATCCGTCAATATATATTTTTTAAAAATATGATAAATTGATCTTATGTCTAATTGATAAACAAGTAATAAATATTATTGGAAACTTCATTTAGCACGTCAAAATCTGTTAGGTTCTAATTCTACGGTAAAGTGAACACATGCAAAGAAATATGCTAGCTTTCTAACTTCCCATTCTTTGGTTTCTTTGGTAAAACATATACCTGCAAGAAGTTTGTTGCTTGTGAAGTCATTAAGTCTGTGTATGCAGGAATGTCAAAATGTGGTCGCCTAATTGGAGAGAAGGAGTAAGTATTGGCAATGTCATTACTTCCTGTGCACAATATGTATATGCCTTTTGATACTATTGTTGCTGTTCTATTTTCTCCAACTATTTTCTCTATCTTGCTCCTGTATTCCCTAAACTTGTTCAATTGATCTGTCAGTGATAGCACAGACTTGTGTGACACATGGCAAAGAAAGTGAGGTTAGTATGTTATGGAAAATGATTAATGTAGATATACATGTATGAGTATATATA
>Ga0214543_1002344_pt1 | contig 37154 bp, 34 predicted proteins | sample CNSS2metaG_FD_160094 | JGI IMG/M metagenome (GOLD analysis project Ga0214543, IMG submission 160094) | Root nodule microbial communities from cowpea collected in UCLA plant growth center, Los Angeles, California, USA - CNSS2 | ecosystem: Host-associated > Plants > Roots > Nodule | place: USA... | reverse complement strand
CGGGACGATGCTGGATCTACGTCCGGGATGACCGGCCGTTTGGGGGCACGGATCCGCCGGCGGCGATGTTCTATTACTCACGCGACCGCAAGGGCGAGCATCCGCAGGGGCATCTGGCGGGCTATGCCGGCATCCTGCAGGCCGACGCCTATGACGGGTACAACCAGCTCTATCTGGCGGGACGCCAACCTGGCCGGATCCGGGAGGCGGCCTGCTGGTCGCACGGACGGCGCCCGTTCTTTGCCATGGCTGACATCGAAGAGAATGCCCGGCGCACGGCAGCCGCCAAGAAGGAAATCCCGCTCTCGCCGATCGCGATCGAGGTCGTGCGGAGGATCGATGCACTGTTCGAGATCGAGCGCTCCATCAATGGCAAGAGTGTTGAGGAGCGCCTTCAGGTGCGGCAGACACTGAGCCGTCCCTTGGTCGATGATCTTCAGGTCTACATGCGGGAGCAACTCGCCAAGCTCTCCCGTGGGCATGACCTGGCCAAGGCGCTCAACTACATCCTGAAGCGATGGGCGAGCTTTACGCTGTTCCTTCAGGATGGCCGCGTGTGCCTCTCCAACAATGCCGCCGAAAGGGGCTTGCGAGGCATCGCTCTTGGACGGAAGTCCTGGCTGTTCTGCGGCTCTGATCGCGGAGGGTGGCGAGCCGCAGTTATGTACAGCCTTATCGTCACGGCAAAGATGAACGGCATCGACCCGCAGGCGTGGCTTACGGATATCCTTGCCCGCATCGCCGCCCATCCGGCTCATCGGCTGGACGAACTTCTACCCTGGAACTGGACGCCAGCGTCAGCGATCTCCGCTCGAGCGGCATGACCACCCACGTCAACAAAGTCCATCACGTCACCACCATCACCAAGGTCGCGAGGGACCTCGGCGAAGACGAAGATTGGCTGCGAGACCTAGCCAACGAAATGGAGATCGAGGACGGAGCCATCTGGGTCTTTGGCGTTGGCGAAGACGGCGTCCAAGCGTTCACTGACTTCGGCATCGAACGCCTCATCGAGCTCACCCAAATCTATAAAGACAATCCCGAGTTGCTCAAACGCTGGTCGACCGAATAATCTGCTCAAGCCTGCGGCCTACGCCGGATGCTTACATACATGAGCTTGGCTGTTGCTTTTGAAGTGCAACCAATCGGATGCCGTCCCGCGCCGCACTCCCGTGGACCTGAAACGACATTTCAACGCAAGCGCCAGGACCGGCGGAGGACCTCGGTAAGATCGCTGGCAACAATGATTGCAGCGTCAACTCCGTGCTCGTCACGAGCATGCGCCGGTTACTCAATTCACAAGGCAACAGCGGGGGCCTTTGCTCCCTGGATGGTCGGGACGCGTGGACGTCGCTAGAATGCGATCACATCAGCCATGTGACAAGAGCTGCTCGATGACTGCGGGAGACTGTGGTCACCGTCGGGTGTTCTAACTGCCGCAGAAAAACTGCTGTGCTGGCCCCGTTCGGCCGCCCGCCTCTTGAAATGCCAAGGGCTGTAGTCCACGGTCATGCCGCGTTCACCATCGGCACGGCGCATGCATGAGGCTGAGGTTTCGGGCCTCGAAGCCGCAGTGGAAAGGGTTCGCCAGAGCCACTTGCAGGACGTCGAGGTTCACCAATGGCGGCGTCAAAGTGTTAACGAACGCGCCGCGGGAGCTGTTTGACCTCTCCGTTTAGATCCTTAACGAGATTGAACGAAGCCAACAACCAACAACTTTCTTGCCGTCACCAGGCGGCGCTTCGAAGGAATAGACCCGTGCAGTCGGATCAACAATGAGAATTATCAACGACATCTCGCTACATCCAAGCGACAACACCGCGGCGTCGCTCTGCAATTCTCTCGTTGAAGCTGACCAGACTTCTCGCGCCAGGGTTGTCGCAGGTGACTTTTCCGCCACGCCTACTCCATTCACAGCACATGCGCTCGGCAACCTACTTTCGCCAATCAGCAACATCCGCGCCATATCGTGCAAGTTGTGCATGCGCTTTAGCGTAGCGATCGTCCAAGGTCATCGTTCTTGAATCTCGCCCATTGCTCGGGCGTGGCAGCGGCTCGTTCAGTCCGGCTTCTATGAGGTCGCACCGTACGACAGCGCGCGCGCTCGCCTGCCACGCGACCTCATAGAACCACAGAACGCTGTTGAGCGAGTTGAGATGCGCGTTTTGATCTGACGAACTGTAGGTGGTCGGTGATCCGACCCCTGCTGCCAAACAAGTCGCGGGGCGTGCCTCGCGTGGGCCACCGGCGGGTGTTGAACGGCATCTCGTCGGGACTTCGGACGGGCGCTCTGGACGGAAATTCTTTTAGTACAACCACGAGCGCCAAACTCAAGCACTTCGGGCCAACGCCACCCGCTACAACACAACTACCTGGCCGGCGTCAAGCTCGCCTTAGTCTGGATACAAAAACCGAATCCGTGGGCCTAGTCGAGACGCGGAAATTCCACCACGAAGGCTTCGACACGGTCGACGCAGGCCAGAACCACCTCCTCGCCCCTGGGGCTGTGAAGACAGGTCAATTCCGGATAGGTACTCCCCTCGATTTGCAGCCCGGGTGACTTCGTCCACATCACTTGCGTTCGGTCAGCCGCAAGGCGGTGCGCTCCACCTTCCGATAGCCGGATCATCGAGATGCACACGTCGGCGTTGGGGCCCGGATGATCATAGAACGCTCCAAGGTGCTTTATCTCGACGCCGTCGCCTACGCCGAAGTACGCGAACGCCTGCGGATGCATCAGAATTGGCGCCCCATAGCCTTCCGGGGGAATGGTATACTTCAATCCCGTGTATTCCTCGGCAAGTACCTCGTACGCGTCACGCCGCCGCTCTCGCCCTGTGTTCGGATCGGTGTCGATGAAAACACCGCTCTCTATCCGGCAGCCACGGGCAAGCAGCCTCTCTGTGTTCTCGCGACTTACTCGCTCCGCTTCCTTGCCGCCGGGCATCTCAGGCCCAAATCCAAACTGAAGAAATACCCCCACACTAGGGTCTCGATACTGTGGTCCATAGTACGTGCCCCGAGGAAAATAGGCGATGTCACCCTCTGGTATCGTGTGGCCGGGACCATAGTTAATCGAACCTGACTCAGCCCATCTAATTTGCTGAAAGCCATGGTGATGGCGCGGTGTATCGGTGGTTCTGGAGCCTTCTTCGAAACGAGTCCGATACAATTTAAAACCGAGTCCGTCGGGGGCGTCGCCGCTCAAGAGCCATTGCACAGCCCTCGGAACCATCCCCGGCCTAATTGCAAATTCGGTTTGTTCTGACTTTACCTTAGCTGCGACGGCAATTTCCATTGGTCTTTTCTCAGCTTCAACTTGGTTGCGCTTGCAAAAGTAATCTAGGCAGCTGGAGCGCCCAAAGGCGGCGAAATATCATCTTGGATCGCAGAAATGCCGCAAATTGCAGGCTACGCTTACCATTGCGGACTTTATCCTACGTGGGCTCAGGCCGCGAGCGGCGCTGTCCGTCTTCACACTGCTTTTTCCCATTGCCGCCAAAGGCGATGCGGCTGTCGTCGAACACATCTCGGCGGCAGCCGACTCCGCGTGGCTCGGTCCGGCCCAGAAGTCCAGGGAAGTCGCCGATCTCCGTTGCCGGCGGCCTGCCGCAGCTTTGCCACACCTTACAGGTGCGTTGATTGCCTTAGCGCTTCACTGTCGCGCCGGGCAAGACGAGCAAAACGGTAACTATCCGGCGACTGAACAATTCGCCCTCGATGAATGGCCCTTGGCAGGTTTCCCGCAATCTCGCTCGTTGTTTGCGGCCTTTTGGCAGAGCAGCGCTGTAAGTTCAGGCGGAGCTTTGCGCAAGTTGGCGCAAACTCTTTGGACGGGGTTCCGGATTGTCTTGCCGGTGTAGGCGATTCCGACATTTACCTCACGAAAGCCGACGGAGAACAAAATGGCCAAGCAAGAGATCGAAATCGAAACCAACGACGGCAAGGCAAGGGCCGGACTCTTCAGACCGGCGGCTGCTGTCACTGCTGGCATCATCCTCTATATGGATGCCTTCGGGCCGCGCCCCGTGCTCGACGAGATGGCCGAAAGGCTGACTGGCGATGGCTATGCCGTGCTGGTACCGGACCTCTTTTACCGCAACGCGCCCCATGGGCCGTTCGACGCCAAGACTGCCTTCACCGTCGAAAAAACGAAGGCCGCGCTGATGGAGCTGATCACCGGGACGACCCAACAGATGACTATTCGCGACAGCGCTGGCTTCCTCGATGCGCTTGCCGACCAGGGCATCGGAGGGTCGGTCGGCGTGGTCGGCTATTGTATGGGTGGGGCGCGGGCACTGAACGCGGCGGCGAGCTATCCTGACCGCATCGCTGCTGCGGCAAGCTTCCACGCCAGCGATCTGGCGAGCGATGCCGCCGACAGCCCCCATCGCAAGGCGTCGTCAATCAAGGCGCGCGTTTATGTCGGCACCGCCGGCGTGGACGATACCTTTCCGCCGGAGCAGTCGGCGCGACTGGTTGAGGCACTCAGGGGCGCCGAGGTCGACCATATGATCGAGAATTATGTCGGCAACGGCCATGGCTGGTGCATCAAGGACCATAGCGTCTATGACGAAGCCGGCGCCGAGCGCCACTGGAAGCGCTTGACCACGTTTTTTGCAGAAACGCTCGGATAGATCCTGCTCACGCCTGCGGAGAAGGTGGCATCGGGCAAGCCTTCGGCGGCCGCGTTTATGGATGATCGAGCTGTTATCAAAAGGGTAATGAAGGTAGATGTCTCGGACGCTTCGAGGCGCTACGTCATCCGACTGTTCAGAACCGCGAATTGTGCAGCTAGCTCTGTTTCCGGCGGCGACCTTCTGCAGGGACAGGGCTTCAATCTTCCAGCCGCCAAACTCGAGGAAGTCTTCCGCCATACTAATCGCCACCGCCCAATTTCGGACGTTCCTCTTTCCCGTCCTGAGGTTCAGCTCCAAAAGAACGCCCTTCGATGGGATGTGCCGGTACGATGATGGCTGCAATCCTCGATCGAGGTACTCGCGCTAATATACTTCAGATCGAGCGCCGGGTCGAGATCGGAGGAGCGAAAGTCAAGGCTTTCGTGGCAACGCTCGGCCACTCGCGAGGGCTTCATGTGCGTGCGTTCCGGGCTGAGAGACAGGAAGCATTGGTTTGCCGGACTCGAGAGCATATTTCACGACCCTCGGCGGTGTGCGTGAGGAAGTGCTGATGGACAATCCACGGGCGCTTGTGGTGCGCTACGACGCGGTGAGTTCAGTTCAATGACAAGCAGATCGCCTTCGCAAAACATTGGGACTTCCGTCCTCGCGCCAGCACACAATATTGGGTGCGCATGAAAGGCAAGACCGAGAACAACTTGGGCTACGTGAAGAGAACGCAATCGCCGGTCATTCCTTCCAAGCTGGGAAGCATTCGAGGCGCCTCTCGATAGGTGGGAGCGTGAGGTTGCAGTCGTTCGTACCCACGGCACGACCGGAGAGGCGCCGATCATCCGCTTCGCGCGCGACGAGATACATCGGTTGAAGCCGCTCGGTCGGCAGCCCTCGTTCTGATCCTTGCGTGAACTGACCCGCGTCGATCGGCAATGATTGCGCCCTCGAGATCGACACGAACAGCTACTGGGTACGTGGCGCCTGATTGGCGAGCGCGTGGCGGTAACGATCGCGGCCGGCGAAGCGCGGATCCGCTATGGATTGCACCTGGTAGCAGTGCACAAGCAGTCGGAGGGTCGCCAGCCGCGGATCAGTGTTGCTGGTCGCGGCGGCGCGGTCCGCCGGCCGGGGATTGCTGCGGCCACCGTGCCGGGGTCGTCTCAACCGCCCTCGTTGTTGCGTCCTCTTGCCGAATACGAAGCCGTGATCGGAGGAAGCTTCTGATGGCACGGGCAAAGAAGGTAATCGAGCAACAACCGATCCGTTAGACGCCATGCTGGCGCGATTGCAGCTCTCCGGCATCCGCGACCAGCTCGACAGCATGCTCGACGAGGCGGCGCGCGCGAACCTGTCGTGTGAGACACTGATCCTGCTGTGCGAGCGCGAGATCGCGCGGAAGGATCATCGCCGTATCGAGATGGCGCTGAAGCTCGCACACTTTCCGGCCGTGAAGGAGCTTGCGGGCTTCGACTTCGGCGCGCAGCCGTCGATCGACCCAAAGCAAATCCGCGACCTGGCCGCATCACGTTGGATAGCCAACAGAGAGAACGTGCTGCAGCCCGGCAGGCGTAGGTAAGACGCACTCGTCGATCGCTCGCGGGCGAGAGGCGATCCTGGCCGGATACACGGTGCAGTTCACCACTGCGCCGATGCAGGTCGCAGGCCTTGCCAAGGTGCACGGCGAGCGACGCCTGGAAGACAAATCCTCGCCCTGCCGGAGCCAAGGCCAAAGCCGCTCATCGTCGACGAACTCGGCTAGTCCGCGGATCCCGTGGTCGCCACCGCGATTCTCGACCGACTCCTGCACCACAGCCACGCGCTGGGCAGTTCCGGATGGCGTTTTACAGTGCGGCCCATCTCCGTTTCGGTTTTGACGCTAGTTGAAAAGAGGTGAACGTGTTTAAGTGGAGCCCCAGACGGGCTTGCGGTGGCAACTCTATCCGCGGCTCACGTTCAAGCGGGTTCAAGATTCTTGCACTCGGGTGTAAGTCGTCGAACGCCATCACGACACGCACAAGGCTCTGGGTGGACTCCCGAGGTGGGGCATACCTATTAGGCGGCGAAGGCGATCTCCTGTTGAATGTGGCGTCGCAGTTGCTCGCGCCCTGACCTCCGCCCCTGCCATATTCTTGGGCTGGGGCGACGAGCCGCCAGCAGTTCGGTAGCTATTCTTTGGGCGCGGATTTCGCTGATGCGCGCTCGACGAAGATTGGTCGAGTTTACTGCCGAGCAGGCCAAATTCTCCGAAGCTCCGTGCGAGAAGCGACCTTCCTTCTGGATTGGTCTGCTGCTGAAAGCGAGGGCCCGCGAGTGAGATGAAAACTATAAAAGCGCTCTGCAGGCGCCAGCTATTGAGGCATGGCATTGGCAATCCCGAGCTTTGGTGGGAGCTTCTACAATTTGTCTTCTAGTCGGCGATCGTAGTTAAAACCGTCTAGCCGCTGGGCAGGAATGCAGAATTATATTGCGGCGGCGCCAACATTTGGTGAAATCCGCCTCGGTTGACCAGCTAAAGTTCCTTTGGGTCTGAGGTAAAGGCGCGCCCATTGAGCCGTTAACGAAAAGCGCGAGCTTCCAAAAAAGGGGAAATCATGTCAGCGCAAGGGTCTCGTAAATTTCCGTTCCGGCGCGTGAACCGACGCTCGATCCTCAAATCGTTGGCGGTCCTATTGAGTGCGCCGTTTGTTGCAAGAGCCACTGCAGCTTCCAGACAGGAAAAGCTCGCCGGTACTGGTGACGTAGTTGTTTGCAGCTGGGGGGGCTCGTTCACGGAAAACTTGCGTAAGTATGTCTCTGACCCCTTTACGAAGTCAACGGGCATCAGGGTTGTCGATGTGACAGCCGACGTAGCCGAGTCTCAGATCAAGGCTATGCACGAAGCTGGCCGGGTCGACTGGGACGTTGCCATTGTCAACGCTTTTTGGCCAGCCTACTTGCAATTGCATCAGGATGGCGCGTTTATACCCATCGACTACAGCTTATGGGACGACGAGGCGCTTAGCGGAGTGCCGGAATCTGCTCGACTTAGGGATGCTGTCGTTGCATTGCAAAACGCGAATGTGCTGGTTTATGGTGAGCGCGCTTTCCCGAACGGTGGCCCGAAGAACTGGGCAGACTTCTGGAATATCAAGAAATTCCCGGGGCCGAGGGGGCTGTCTGCCGATTCTTATATTGCTGATTTAGCGTTTGCGTTGGTCGCCGATGGCTTCAGAGACACAGGCCTCTGGCGACTAACTGATGACAAAGTTGATCGCGCGCTGAAGAAGCTGGGCGAGATCAAGCCGCACGTCACGAAATGGTGGACGGCAGGTGGCGAGCCTGTACAGCTTCTTATCAGCGGCGAATACGCACTGACGAGTGCGTACGATGGGCGTGCCCTGGCGGCGATCAAGCAAGGGGTTCCGATTCGCATGGAATGGGACGGTGCTACTACAACGGATAACTACTGGGTTGTTCTTAACGGTGGGCCGAACAGCGCGAACGCACAGAAATTCATCGCATTTGTGAATCGAGCTGAAATGGCGGCTGCCTTTACGCAATGGACCGGCTACCCCGGCCCCAACCTAAATCAGCTAAAGTACCTGCCAGCTGATCTAGCGTCACTGATCAGCATAAGCCCCGACAACGCCAAGAAGGTAACCCGGTTCGACGTTCCGTGGTTTTTGGAAAAACGCTCGGACGGCAAGACCAATGCGGAACACATACAGGAGCGTTGGCTGGCATGGCGGGCAGGATAACCTCCGCCGCTACGGATAGTCAGCCGACGGTCTTTTCAGGCTTCGATCAGCGCCACACCGTCGTGCCTGACCGGCAAGGCCCGGATAACTCCGAAATTTCAATATTTTGACTCCTGGTCGCTCGCTGGTCTCTGCAACGCACGACAATACGAAAGCCGGGAATATGGCGGTGAGAGAGAGCGTACCGGAGCAACTATGATTCATCCGAACGGGTCTCACTCCCTTCACGGCCTCGCTCGGGGCGCAGGGCAACGCTTGAGGTGAGCATACAATGACAAATCTTCGCAGTTGGACTAAGTTCTTTACAAGGCAGGACAAGCAGGTGCTGGACGCTTCCGGTCTGGGCAAGGAGGTTGGTCTCGGTGCTAGGCCTGCGTTGGCGATTGTCGATGTTACCTACCATTTTTGCGGCGAGCAGCCCGAGCCGCTGCTCCAGTCGATCGGGAAATGGCCTTACTCGTGTGGCGAGAACGCTTGGGCCGCCATTCCCCAGATTCAGCTTTTGCTGGAGGTTTTCCACAAGAACACCCTTCCGGTATTCTTCTCAACCAATATAGGCAGCTCGAGCGGCGTGTCCTCGGAGTTATCGCGATGGACATCGAAACGAGAGCTGGAAGACGATAAACAAAAAAAGGGGGATGAGATCATTAAAGATGTCGCTCCCGGGGCTGGCGATACAATCATATATAAAACCAAACCGAGTATGTTCTTCGGCACGCCCTTGATGTCATATCTGACTTTACTAGGCGTCGACACACTGTTTGTGTGTGGCGTTTCTACGAGCGGCTGCGTGCGAGCGACGGTCGTTGATGCATTCAGTAACAATTTGCACGTTCAGGTAGTCGAAGATGCGTGCTTCGACCGGTTAGAAGTGTCGCATGCCGCAAGCCTTTGCGACATGGACGCAAAATATGCGGACGTCGTGAAGACGTCGCAGGCCATTCGGGCGATCGAACATCTGGTGTCCGGAGGGTGCGGTTCGTTCCCCTCGGACACGCAAGGCGATGCTCCCAAACAAACTAACGATCGTTGACAGGAACGAGAACGTGCGGCCGCAAAGATCAGACGAAAGTTCGCCCTCACCAAAACACAGGGTCTCGCCCAAGCCGCGGTAGGCCGCAGCGCAACACTTCGAACTCTGCAACGAGCGCGTCACCTCACCGATATGTCTGCTCAGAGGGCGAATTCAGAGATTATGAGAAGCGTGTTCTCGGCTTAGCGTGATATTCGCTGCCTCCTCCAAGCGCTGCGGGCATGGGATGCTGCAAGCGGCTGAACTTAAGCAGGGAGAATTCCTCCGGCAGTTTTTCGATTATGTGCGCTGGGGGGGGCATCTAGCCTCAACGTGATCGGCTGCCCGTCAGACATAATTGGTCCTTCGCGATGCTGCGACCTCGAAAGGCCTATGCGGGTCTGATGTTTTGATCCGATTCAGTGCTCAACTGAGGCGTTGCGCCACTCCACTCGCGCTATTTGCAAATCCTTCGAAAATGCCTTCTTCAGTGCCGAATTCGGCTTCAAGGCACAACCAATTTCATCAAACCATGTGGAGAGTTCGTCGTAAGAAGCATGGACCAGCGAAGTTGAGGCTTTAACGGAGGCTGTAGCATGAAGACCCAGACTTTTGGCGACATTCGCGTAGATGCGATCCCCGAATTTGAGTTCGTCATGGCGCCAGATTATCTGCTGGACGGGGTGACGCGGGAGGACGTTGCGGAACATGAGCACTGGCTGGGGCCTCGTCACGTAGAGGCGGGGACTCAAAATCTCAAAATGAGCATGCACGCCTATCTGATACGAACAAGACACCACACGATCCTGCTCGATACGTGTTGCGGCAATGACAAGGAGCGTCCGTATTACCTGCCTTGGCATCAATTGCGGACACCCTTTCTTCAGAACCTTGCACGCGCAGGCGTGCTTCCCGAGCAAGTCGACGTCGTCCTGTGCACGCATCTCCACGCGGATCACATCGGCTGGAACACGCGCCTGCTCAACGGCGAGTGGGTTCCCACTTTTCCGAACGCCCGGTACCTGATCAGCAAGGGCGAATTCGAATGGTGGCGCGACGCCATCGCGACCGGGAGTGTTAAGCCATACCGGAAGCTGGCGTTCACCGACAGTGTCTTGCCTGTGGTGGATCGCGGTTTGGCGACGTTCGTGGAAGATGACTACGCCTTCGAGAACGAACTGCCAGACGAGGTGCGCTACATGCCCCTGCACGGTCACACAAAGCACCACTGCGGCCTTTACCTTTGCTCGCAGTCCCAGGAAGCGATCTTCAGCGGCGACGCCCTCCACCACCCGATCCAACTCGCGCGGCCGGACTGGGTCCACGCCGACGACGCCGCAAAGGCGACCCAAGTGATACGGGACCTAATTGATCGCTGTATCGACACGCCCACGAAGCTAATGACGGCGCATTTCGCCGCGCCGACGGCCGGATGTATCGTAAGCGGTCCGGGCCATTCCCGTTTTCACTTTGATGAGGACTGAAATGGAGGTCAGCCTATTCGCCCCGCAGATACGAGTCCGGTGGTGAGATAGTGCCACAGCGCCACCATCAGCTTGCGGGCCAGTGCGACGATGGCAATGCGCTTGGCTCAAGTGCCTGCATTGGCGGTGCGGGTGCGGAACCAGCGGCTGAGCTCGCCGTCGGCCTGATGTCGCAGCCAGAGCCAGGCGAGCTCGATCGCGTTGACGCGGGTGCGCGGGCTGCCTGCCTTGCTGGTGCCCTGCTCGCGCCACTCTGCCAGGGACTGGGCGTCAATCCGACGTAACTGGCGACCTGGCGGCGGTTAAGGAAGTCCTCGTAGAAGACCTCGTAGCTCATCGTGGTGGAGAGGGCCGGACCGAGGGCCTTGAGCCGTTCCAATTGATCCCGCCGTTCGACTGTCTGCTCGGGAACGGCACATGCTCGGCTCGCCTGTGCCTGCTCCAGCGCGACGAGTTGCTTGCGGACCAGCATCAGGCGAGTATGCTCGCGCGTCACTTCGGCCAGAAGATGCGGTGACAGAGGCTGCCCTTGCCGATCGCGCTGCTTGGCCGTCCAGCCAATTGCCTCGACGCGGGTAGCCGACCGCCATGCCCGCCAGCCGCAGCAAAGCCTTGACCCGGTTGGTATGGCCTGTCTGTTCCTTGACCAGCCGATCGCGTTCGTGGCTGGAACGGCGGGCGTCTTCCTGCGCCACACTCGGCACCCGCACGATCCGGACCACCCGTGGCTCGCCACGCAAGTAGGCCATCAACGTCCGCAGCAGAAGCTCGCCGTCGATCCGATCCGTCTTGGTCCGCCGCGATCGCTGCTCCACTGCAATGCTCGCTGGGTCGAACACGAAATTCGCAATCCCGGCAGCCTAGCAGACGATGCGGCCAGAAGCCATCGTAGCCGGCGCCTCGTAGCAGCTCACCACGCGCGACGCGGACCTTCTCGATCAGTTCCAGCAGTCCGGCATGATCGCCGCCATCCAGCTTGTGGCGAGACACCCGATCCCGATCCGGACTGTGTAGCGTCACCCGCCAAGTCTTCTGGTTGAGTTCGACCGCAACGAAAATTGTTCCATTATGGTCGTTGGTGAGCGTGCCTACAGTTGTTGCTTGCATCTGACCCTCCGTGGGTTCGAGTGTGGAAATCAACACCTGTCGGAAATGCCACGCTCGCCGCCCCATGGATTCTATAATCCCGTCGCAGTAATAGGCTGAACGCATAAACACGAGAACCGAGTGATCTGGCTCGAGGGCTATAACCGCGTATTGGGGCCGTCCTCGCCGGTGCTCGCTCACAAGGTAACTTATGCAGAATAGAACGTCCGACCTTATAGTCGCTTTTGCTGACGTGTTACGGTGTGCAGCGACAACAGCATTGCCTCATGATGCCTTACAAGCAACACATCCTAGATATGTTGAGCGTGACGTTCGACGGGTTGGATCTACCGGCGTCGGAGGTTGCTTTTCGCTTTGTAAGTCCGAGCGAGGGTCGTCCGTGTACCGTGATCGGTCGCAATGCAACCACCGCCGCGGCAGACACAGCATTTGTGAACGCCGTTACTGGCACGCCACGGTTCAGGCGGATTGTGGAGGCGGAGGTCACCCGAGAGCCTTCGTGGTTCCGGTATCGCTCGCGCTGGCGAGTATCGACGTTCGGTCAAAGAGGTATTGGGCGCGATCGTCGTCGGCTACGAAGCGGGCAGCGAATGAACTTGGCTGCCGGTACGGTTTTGCATTCTAACGGGTGTCGTCGGGTCCGGCGATCGGAGTTTGGGCGCGGCCGGCTCTGCTGTTTTGGCTCGTTTCAACACTCGCCAATTTGCGAACGCACTCAACTTTGCAGCAAGCATGGATGGTGAGTTCTACGAGTCCTTCGTTGATGGCACGATGGAGGGCCATGTCCACCCTGGCCTTGCAGCCCGTGCCGGGATCACCGCGGCGACTCTTGCTCAGGCTGCGGTGAAACGTCGCCAGGCACTCTCGATGGCGCCGATGGGTCCTTCAGTGCGCTTGCGCACGGCCGAAGTTAGGACGCCGGCGCTCTGACGGCCGAAACCAGAGGGCTCGGGATCCATAGCGCCTGCTCAAAGCCGTTCCTCGCTTGCCTAGCCCATCAAGAGACGATGCTTACCGTCCGTTCGCTCCAGCCTGCCGGTTTTGCTCCGTCTGAGATTGAGCGGGTCATGTCACCCGATCTGGGCATGACTACAGCGCCCCTCGAATCTTGGCTGCACCCCTTATCACAACATGTTGCAGGCGCAGATGTCGGCGAAGTCCACGTCCATTGTCGCATTGCTCGGCAAGCCCGTGGGGAATTGCGATAATTTCGACATTCATCGGAGATCCGGATATTGAGGAAGTCGCCGAAAAGACATCGTTGCTCGTCGCTGAGGGCGACGCTGACGGAATCACTATTGAGGTGGCGATGAGAGATGGCGCGATGGGTCACCATGCGTTCTACAGAGGTGGTGGCCAGCATGAGTTGGGAAAGAGACGTCGGGGCCAGGTTCGAGAGGTCTGCGTCTCCAAGACTTCATGGCGCCACCGGAAACGTGCTCGATCTCGTAGCCGGCCTTGAGTCTGCGCCTACCATCAGCAGGCTTCTGCAGCTCGTCCGAGCATCGTGCTATCGATGGCGCATCCAGCGTATGAGCGCAATGCTCAATAAGTACGCACCGGCACCGAAAGGGCCTCCCTAGAACACGTCAAGACGATGACGGAGAAGCTTCTCACAAAAGCTTCTGGAAAAGACACAGTCTCGGTCGGCGATGTCGCTACAGCGAAGATCGATGTCCTCTCCATGATGGACTCGTTCCTCGGCGATTGGTTGGTTGAGAACTATCTCAAGGCATGGGATCCAATATAGCGCGACAATCTGGGTGGGAAGCGCACGACAATCAGGATGGCGAGTCGGTGTCGCGGCGAGGTGATGATTGCCGCGTTGATTGTCGCGCGCAAGAGTTTTTTGAACTCTGATTGTCGCGGAGCGTCAATCAGAGACGGTTTTGGATGTCGCATGTGACGGCGGGCGTCCAGGTCCGCGTTTTCGTTCGAGCGCGGTCCGCCTGCGATAGCTTTCGACGTTCATCTCGACGATGGTAGCGTAGTGGACAAGCCGACCGATGGCGGCGAGGGTCATAGCGGGGTCCGGGAAGACCCTGTTCCATTCGCCGAATGGCTGATTGGCTGTGATCAGCATCGAGCGTCGCTCGTAGCGTGCGCTGATGAGTTCGAACAGCACGCTGGTCTCGGCCTGGTCCTTGGTGACGTAGGCCAGGTCATCGAGGATCAGGAGATCGAAGCGATCAAGGCGGTTGATGGCGGCCTCGAGGTTGAGCTCGCGCCGCGCCACCTGGAGCTTTTGCGCGAGATCGGTGGTTCTGGTGAAGAGAACGCGCCATCCGTTCTCGATCAGAGCGAGGCCGAGAGCACTTGCGCGAGATGCACCACGACCTGCGGCACACGGGCAGGATCGGGCGCGAAGTGCGTGCGCAGCTGTCCGAGATCGGGCAATTGGCCGGCGTCCAGGTCAGCGGCGAGCTGACCGGCGAGTTCGGCCTCGCAGCCGCGCTCGTGCGCCAGCGCAAGCAGATCGACCATGAGCCGGCAGGCTTTCTTGTCCGGCAGCCGTTCGCGCAAACGATCGAAGGTCTTCCGATAGGCATCGCGCGGGAACAGCCGATCGCGGTAGACGAGATTGAGCAGCGCCATCGGCTTGCCGCAAGGAATGGATCACGTGCCGATAATCGACGACCTGGTCGTGCTTGCCGTTGGAATGCGGCCGCCCACGCTGCAGGGTGACGAGATGGGTGCCGCCGACGAACACGTCGAGACGATCATCGTAAAGGCGCACCCGCAGCTGGTGGCCGATCAGGCGTGACGGCACGGTGTAGAACACCTTGCGCAAGGTGAAGCCGCCGCTTGACGTCACGCGGACAATCACCTCCTCGTAGTCCGAGGTGCGGCGATCTGGCAATGCCTGCAGGGTAGCGCGCTCGTGGTCGATGCGCTTGGCGTTGCGGGCATTGCGGCGGCTGACGATCTCGTCGATGAAGCCGCGGTAGGCGGCGAGATCATCGAAGTCGGCAGTGCCGCGCAACAGCAGCGCATCGGCGATCGTCCGCTTGAGATGGCCATGCGAGCTCTCGATCGCCCCATTCTCATGGGCGATGCCGCGATTGTTGCGGGAAGGCCGCATGCCGTAATGGGCGCAGAGGTCCTCGTACCGCCGGGTCAGATCGTCCTGAGCATTCCGGTCCAGATTGCAGAAGGCGGCCGACAGACTGTCGGTCCGATGCTCCCGCGGCGCGCCGCCGAGCGACCACAGAGCATTCTGCAGCCCTTCGGCCAAGGCGACGAAGCTCTCGCCACCGAGCACGACATGGGCGTGCTCAAAGCCGGAATAGGCCAGCCGGAAGTGATAGAGGCGATGATCGAGCGGCACGCCCGCAATGGTGACCCCGAGCTCGCCCATGTCGGTGAAGTCGGACAGGCCGACCTGACCCACTTCGTGGGTCTGACGGAAGATGACTTCCTGCTCCTCGCCGTGGATTGCCCGCCAGGCGCGGATCCGGCGCTCCAGCGTGCGGCGGATTCCAGCCCCGAGCTCAGGGTGGCGGCCTAACATCTCCTCGAAGATCGCGACAGCCCGCACGCCGGGGGCCGCCTTCAACATCGGCACGACCTCGGTCTCAAAAACACTGGCCAACGGGTCCGGTCGGCGCCGGCCGCGAGCTCCCTTCTTCTGCGATGGGAGCCTTCGATCCTTCTCGAAGCGATACGCGGTCGAGGTACTGAACGACGCCTTGGCGGCGGCCACTGGCGGGGTATCGGTCTGACGGTACTTCATGTAGAGCCTCATCTGGTGATCGGTAATGTGTCGGCCTGGCAAGCGAGTGATTCCTCTTGGCGGAAGAACCACTTGCACAACCAGCCGGCCGCGATCACCAGTCGGCGCAGTCCCCTGTGGATCGCGCCGACGCCGGGCTCGTAACTCCGGTCGGGCTACGCCCTCCCTGCGTCACGAGCCCGGCGAAGCTCTCTCATCCTGATTGACGCTCCACTGTCACCCTGATTGCCGCGCGGCAATCCAAGGAGAGTCGTCTTCGTTCGACCATTTCCCCCTCAGGCGATGGAGGCGGACCTAAAATGGTGGGCCGATGTTGAGCGAACGAGGAAGTTTGCGCAAAAGCTAGGTGTAGCAAGAGAGAATGTCTACGACGTCGGCAGACATGGCTTATCGCACCAAGTACCGGCCGAGGAGGGATGGGTCCTGCCGGGTACGTTTTATCTCGGTGCGGATACACAAGGCCGCCACGATGGGTGCGCTGAACTGCTTCGCGATGGCAGGACTCTATTCGACGTTCCCGGCATTGGCGACAGCTGAGATGTGGATGGTCCTGCCAGAGTCCGTCCGAATAATCCTGACGGGAGAGATGCCCAAACGGGATACTCGGAAAGGACATCTACTTCCGGGTCCCTCAAGACCTTCACTCGGCGCAGTGACTTCCCTATTCGAACCGGTCCAGAGGCTTCTCGACTACTTGAGGCCTAGGTAAGATTACGCCTGATGTACGACTTGTCATGACACCGATTTCATCGAATGTACTACACTAGGGCGGACGCAATAGGGCGCTGGCAAGATGACGAAGACACAGAATACGGTACGTGAGGGAATTCAGCCTGCTGTTCCGCGCCCGCGGGAGAGATTGCTTCTTAGAATAAGGTCGTGGTCTTCTATGCCGTCCTGTGCCGCGGCGCCGCCGAGACTTTCGCCATCATCGGCCAGCCCAAGAACCTCGGCGCCCAACGCGGCACGACTGGTGCGACGCATTCCTGGGGTTAGACTCCATCAGCTCCAGTATCTTCCGGCTGGGTGGGTGCCGCTGCTGAGCATCGATCCCAAAACCGCATCTAAAGTCATCCCGGAGGACTCCGCTTGGCTGGCTGCCAAACGCCCTGATGGCAAGACGAATGCAGATCATCTGCAGGCGCGTTGGCTGGCATGGCGGGTGCAATGAGCGCCGTGGTGTCTGGCGGACTCCAGAGAAGTTGAGACATTAGATGAACACGAGCAGATTGCTGAGCGGCAGAAAACGTCGAGCGACGCAGCGAATTGACTGACTCGATTCGCCGTGCGGTGATTCTGGTTATTGCCGCAGGATCATGAGCGGCATGACAATGTGCGTCATGCCCCGAATCGGTTGTGGAGCATCCCAAGCAGTCGGGACGCGCAGCCGAACCTCGAGCAGGAACAGCTAATAGTATTCTAGCTGAATCTCTGAGCTCGGGCTGCTCCCGTGCCGTCCCAATGCCCAGCGGTTAGCAGCATAGGGGAACGATAGCACTGGCACTGCTTATCCAGCCGCTCTTTCTCTTGGTGTGTTCTTCGACGCGTGGACCAGAATTGGCCAAGCCTCTCTGGATTGCCATCAAGACCCAGCGCAAGCAGGTGTTTAAGATAATGATCGTGTTGCCGGCGGGCTCAGCGCCTTGCAGGTGGAGCTTCTTGGCATCGAGTGGCGGCGCGTTCGGCTTCGTTTCTTTGGCAAAACATCGTCGTGGTCGGCGGCATGATCAACCATCGCGCCTCAGCCGGGCCCATGGCCTGTTCTCAATGCTAATTTGGCTGCGAGGTGGCACCAGCCGCCTTACTTCTTAAGCTTGAGCAAAAGAGCGCAGACAAAACCAGTTTTGCACAAATCCGTCGAAAATGTTCCGCCGGCGCGCGAATCAGGCTTCAAAGCCCGCTAAACTGCACTGAACGATGTCGAGAGATCGGTAGGATGTAACCGAATTGGTCCAGCAAATTTGGAATTTAGGAGAGTTGTTTGCCTCAGACCTTTCGAGACGCCAGGTGCTATCGCTCGATGCTCTTCGTTCCCGGAGACAAACTCGACTGGATGTTGAAGGCGCCCAAGTATGGCGCCGACGCACTGATGTTCGATCTTGAGGACGCTGTCGAGGTCACCCGAAAGCCTGCGGCTCGCAATGCCGTCGCGACAGCCATCAAGGAACTCCGTACTGGCTCTTTCGGCCGATTCGTGAGGGTCAACGGATGGCGAACGGGCCACCTGCTGGACGATCTGAATGCGATCGTCATCGAGGGCCTCGATGGAGTGGCGCTCGCCAAAGTCGAGGACCCGGAGGATATTGCCGCCCTGGACCGTGTATTGGGGGAACTGGAGAGGGCGCGTGGCCTGCCGGTTGGGGGTATCGAGATCTGCGGTGCTGGTGCGGAAACGGCAGTGGCCATGTACAGGCTCTACGACATCTGCATGGCATCCCAGCGGATCAAGCGTGCCGGCGCTGCCTGTGGTCCAACACCGGGTGGAGATGCTGCCCTTTCCCTCGGCCTCAACAATGCGACCGAGGAAGGGATTTACTTCGGTGCCCACTTCGTGCTGCAAGCGCGCGCTGCCGGTATCGTGCACATCGAGGGCTCCATGACGGGGCAGCTGGATGACCTCGATCTGGTGCGGCGGCTTGCCGAAAAGTCCAAGCGCATGGGTGCGACTTGGGCGATGGCGATCCACCCGAGTCACATCCCCATCATCAACGAGGTCTTCTCGCCATCGCAAGCCGAAGTCAACGAGGCGCGCGAAATCATTTCGGCTTTCGCGGAGGGAGTGGCTCGCGGGGTGGGCGCGATTCGCTACAAATCGAAGTTGCTCGACTACGCAAACGTCCGGGCTGCAATGAATGTCCTGAAAACAGCTCGAGCAGCTGGCATGGACGTCGGCATCGTCCCGAATATTGAAATTCCCGCATATTGAGAGGCAAGCATGGCGGAAGCACTTCAAGGGGTGGTTGTTCTTGATCTCACCGCGTATCTCGCGGGGCCGTATGGCTGCGCTCTCTTGGGCGATGTGGGAGCCGAGGTCATCAAGATTGAGCCCCCGCGCGGCGACGCCTTGCGGCAATATCCGTCGAGCCTAACCGACGAATGCAGGACTTTCCTGGGAGCGAACAGGAACAAGCGCTCGATCGTGCTTGACCTGAAAAGCGCCGAGGGCCAGGCCGCTTTCTATCGACTGGTGGACCGGGCCGACGTCGTCGTGCACAACTTCCGTCCCTCCGTGCCTCGCAGGCTTGGAATCGACTATGAAACGCTGCGAAGCCTGCGCCCCGATCTCATTTACTGCTCGCTGACGGGTTACGGCGAAAACGAAAACGGTCCTCTGCGGGACCATCCTGGCTACGACACGATGCTCCAGTGCTTCACTGGCTTAGCCTCCATGCAGGGAACTGATACCGAGCAGCCGCAGATCTTGCAGGGTTCGATCGTGGACTACCATACGGCCTCTTTTGTCGCGATCGGAATTTTGTCGGCGCTCGTCCATCGGCTGCGGACGGGCGAAGGACAGCATGTGAAGCCATCTTTATTGCGGTCCGCTATTTCATTGCAGGCTGGCCAATTCATATGGGCGGAAAGCGAGCCTCGTGACGTTGAGCGTTGGTGGGGAGCGAGCTACTCGGGAATCTATCCGGCCAAGGACGGCCACCTCTACCTGCAAGCCACCACTTCCGCCTTTTGGAAGCACCTGTGTGACTCTCTCGGTTTCCCAGAGTTGGTGGAGGACCCCAAGTACGATACGCTCAAGAAGCGTGTCGCTCTTAGAGACGAGATCAAGCCGCTGATAAGGGAAGCCCTGAAGCAGCACACTGCCCTTGAATGGGAAGCGTTGATGCTCGGCAAAGTCCCTTGCATCGCGATACGATCGATCGGGAACATGTTCGACCATCCTCAACTTCTGGCAGAGGGGCTCGTTGTCGAACACGATCACCCACGTGTCGGCAAGTACCGGAGCATGAGCAAAGCCGTGAAGATGGGCGTCGGAGACAAGCCGACGACACGCGCCCCGATGCTCGGGGAGCATACGGACGAGGTGCTAAGGCAGTTCGGATTTGAAGAAAGAGAGATTGCCGCGCTGCGGGCAAAGGGGGCTGCTGCATGAAGACGCAGGTCTTCGGGGACATTCGCGTCGACTCGATCACGGAGTTCGAATTCTCGGTCCCCCCAGGCGACCTGCTTGTCGGCCTGACGCCAGAAGACGTTGCGGAACATGAGTACTGGCTGGGGCCTCGCCTGGTGGAGCCCGGAACTCGAAATCTTGCAGTCCATATGCATGCGTATTTGATACGCACGCGACACCATACGATTCTGTTCGACACCTGCTGTGGCAATGACAAGGAGCGGTCCTACTTCCCGGCCTGGCATAGACTGCAAACACCCTTCCTCCAGAATCTGGCGCGCGCAGGTGTTAGTCCTGAGCAGGTCGATTTCGTCATGTGCTCGCATCTGCACGCCGATCACGTTGGGTGGAACACGCGGCTGCTTAATGGCGAGTGGGTACCCACTTTCCCCAACGCCCGCTACCTTATCAGCAAGGGTGAATTCGAATGGTGGCGCGACGCGTTCGAAAGGGGAAGTGTTAAGCCATACCGGAAGCTGTCGTTCACCGACAGCGTATTGCCTGTGGTGGACCGCGGTTTGGCGACATTCGTGGAAGATGACTATGCTTTCGAGAACGAAATGCCGGACGAGGTGCGCTACGTACCGCTCCACGGTCACACCAAGCACCACTGCGGCCTTTACCTGCGCTCGCGATCGCAGGAGGCGATCTTTACCGGTGACGCCATTCACCACCCGATCCAGTTTGCGCGGCCAGATTGGATCAACGCCGGCTACGATAACGCAGCGGCAATCCAAGTGCTACGCGGGCTGATTGCCCGCTGTATTGACACGCCTACGAAGCTCATGACGGCGCATTTTCCCGAACCCACTGCAGGCTGTGTGGTGAGCGGTGCAGTCCACCCTCGTTTTCGCTTTGACGCTGATTGAGAAGAGGCGAGCGTGATCGCGTGAAGCGCATTGGACATGGTGTCAGTCATGAGGCTCTAGATTTGGAGATGGGCCACAAGGCGTCACAGTCGATCGCCTTGACCTTTGCTCACCAATGTTCTTGCGCTGGCGCAGAAACCGCCAACAGCTCGGGCAGCTATTCTTCGGGTCTGGATCGCGCTAGCTAATGCGCGCGCTCGAGACGACCTGTTGACCACCGTTACCGCGGAGCAGGGCACACTATCTCCGAAGCTCGCTGGTCGATTGCGCGCCCTCTTGGATTTGGTTTGCTGCGGAACGTGAAGGTCCTCGGCATAAGAGCGCCCTGCAAGCGCGGGGTTTGTTAGGTCCATGGTGGCAATCCGAGTCTTGGCGGGAGCTTTCTTCTCAATTTGTTGATTTGTTGCCAATTAGTAATGCCAAATCCGTCTAGCCGCGTGCAGAGATGCGGGATTTCGCCGATGTAGCGCCGACAATTGGTGAAAACCGGCTCGGTCGAAAAGCTACCGTTCCCCTTAGGTTCGAGGTGGATGTGCGCCCCCTTGAGCCGTTGACGACCAAGCGTGCGCTTCCCAAAAGAGGGGGAAAATTATGTCAGATCACGTGTCTCGTAAACTTCCGTCCCGCCGCGTGAGCCGACGCACGGTCCTGCAATCGTCGGCAGCGATGTTGAGTGCGCCGCTCATTGCGAAAGCCACCGCAGCCTTTGGTCAGGAAAAACTCGCCGGCACGGGGGAAGTGGTGGTTTGCAGCTATGGCGGCTTGTTCACGGAAAATCTTCGTAAGCATGTCTCTACCCCCTTTACGAAGGCGACGGGCATTAGGGTTGTCGATGTAACAGCTGACGAAGCCGAGCCCCAAATCAAGGCGATGCGCGGAGCTGGCCGGATTGATTGGGATATTGCTTTTGTCAACGCTTTTTGGCCAGCCTACTCGCAATTGTCTCAGGCCGGCGCTTTCATGCCTATAGACTACAGCCTCTGGGATGACGAAGCCCTAAAGGGGGTGCCGGAATATGCTCGCAATACGCATGCTGTAGTCGGATACTCAGGCAGCCAACTGCTGGTTTATGATGAACGTCTTTTCCCAAAGAGCGGCCCGAAGAACTGGGCAGACTTCTGGAATATTAAGGAATTCCCGGGACCGCGGGGATTCGCCGCCAATTCTTATCTTGCTGACATTGCGTTTGCGTTGAGCGCCGATGGCGTCACTCAGAAAGGTCTCTGGCGGTTGACCGATGATATGGTCGATCGCGCAGTGAGGAAGCTCGACGAGATCCGACCCCACATCACGAAATGGTGGACTGCAGCTGGCGAAACCATACCGCTACTCGTCAACGGTGAATACGCGATGACGAGTTCGTTCGATGGCCGTGCCCTGGCGGCTATCAAGAAGGGAATGCCCATTCGCATGGTATGGGACGGCGCCTCTCTAACCGATAACCACTGGACTATTCTAGAGGGGGGGCCGAATAGCGCTAATGCGCAGAAATTCATTGCATTTGTGAATCGGGCTGAAATAGCGGCCAGCTTCACGCAATGGACGGGCTATCCCGGTCCGAACCTAAATCAATTAAAGTACCTGCCGGCCGACCTGGTGCCACTGCTAAGCATAAACCCCGACAACGCAGCGAAGCTTGTCCGGTACGACGCTCCCTGGTTCTTGGAGAGTCGGCCGGATGGCAAATCCAACGCCGAGCACATTCAGGAGCGTTTCTTGGCGTGGCGGGCGCAATGATGTGGTCGATGAGCCAACGGTCTTGCACGCTTTGACCTTCGGCCCGCGGGCTTAATCCAGTTTGGAGTTCGTTCTGGCCCAAGGACCAGAGCATGAAGCGCAGCCATTTTTCGGAAGAGCAGATCATCGGGATTTTGAAGGAGCATGAGGCCGGCGTGTCGGTCGCCGATCTATGCCGTATGCATTGCGTCAGCGATGCCAGCATCTACAATTGGAAAGCCGGCTTTGGTGGGATGAGGTCTTGCAAGCCGAGCCGTTGAGGACGCTGGATGACGAGAACACGCGGCTGAGGCGGCTTTTGGCCGACGCCACGCTGGACAATGCGGCGTTGAAGGACCTCCTGGGAAAGAAATGGTGACGCCCGAGGGGAAGCGGAAAGCTGTCGCGCATCTCGTGGAGTCCTATGGGGTGAGCGAACGGCGGGCGTGTAAAGCCATCGGCTGTTGCCGCATGACCATCAGATACCGGACGATCCGGGCGGATGATGCCGCCCTGCGCCAACGCATGAGGGCGATCGCCGAGGTGCGTCGTCGCTTCGGCTATCGGCGCTTGCATGTTTTGCTCAAGCGGGAGGGTATCTGGTCAACCACGCCGAATGACTGCTGGTCGGTCGACTTCGTCTCAAATCAACTCACCGATCGCCGTCGCTTCCGCATCCTGACCGTGGACGACGAGTGCACGCGCGAGTGTCTGGCCTTGGTGGCCGACACCTCGCTGTCCGGCTCCCGGGTGGCTCGGGAACTGGACTGGGCACGCCCATGCAGAACACCTTCATCGAAAACTTCAACTGCCGGCTACGGGATGAACTGTTGAACCGGACGCTGTTCACGTCGCTGGTCCCAGGCCAGTCTCGAAATCGGACATTGGCGGGACGACCTCACTCGCAACTCGGATGGAAAACGCCATTGGAGTTCGCCTTCACCTGCGACCCGCGACGGGACCTGGCGCTGCGCTATGCCGATGGCTCCACAGCAGCTCCCCTGGCTACCACCGCGCCATGCGCGTAAATCCACCAGCCAGATCGGACTCAGGGCTGGGTGAAGCTTGGGGGCAAGGTTACCGCGAACGCAGCAGTGGTAGCCGCATCGGCGCTTACGGATGATCACGCATCTCGGTCCATTAAAGGCGGCATGACTAGCATAGCGACGTTCAATCGCCTATAATTCCTCCGTAAACGGCATTGCCAGAAGTGCCAGCGCTCGGGGGCGCGCAATGGGTCGCCAAACAGCAGGCTGAACTCCTTCATACACCGTATTCTGTGTCGTCCTCAACTTGCCGGCGCTCGCGGGAGAGATTCCTGTTCCGCTGCGCCGCTGAGAGGCCTCGCCACCGTCGCGGCCAGCCTAAGAACCTCGGCGCCCAGCGCGGCGCGACTGGTGTCATCCATCAACTCTATCTGAGTTGGTAGCTGTCCTAGCGCGTAGCCGGTGGTTTACACACGAGCTGGTGCTTTGCTCGTGTGATCCGAGAGGCGAACGCTTGACGCTCCGATGCCCCGAATTCTTCGCCTCAGACGAAGAATTGCGCCGTTACAAAGCGCCACATTGCGGAAATTCGGCAACGGAATCCTGTAGTACTTCCGCAGAACCCTCGGCTCTATCAAGCGTCGCAACGGAGCGGGGAGCTCACGCGTTTTACCTTAATCATCTGGAAGGTCTATGATATGAAAAGGCAAGGATTCCGTGGGAAGATCGAGGAGGTCATCTACGTTCGACTCAACGCCGGTGACGACCTTCTTCGAGCCATTTGGGACATCTGCAAAGAATACGATGTCAAGACAGGAATCCTTCTGGACGCCACCGGCTCGATGCAAAGCGTCCGGCTGCAGCGGTTTCCCCACGAGCCGCGACCCGGGAATACTGGCATTGATTACGTTGAGATCCCTGGGCATCTCGAAGTGAGCGCGCATGGCATCATCGGGATGGGCTGGGTCCCGGACAAGTCGGTTACAGCGCCGCCAGAGCTCATGCAACGGCGCGGGCCAAGTGAGCTCGACACAGGCTTCGGCAGTATGGCGGGGTTCGTAGGACACCAGACTCCGTATCTCCACTGTCATATCACGGTGTCGAGCGCCTCACAGACCGTCTGTGGTCACCTCATGGAGGGGTCGCTGATTTCCAAAAACACTTGGAACGGTGAAGCGAAGTTGCCCTCACACTTCTCGGTCGCTATCGCAAAGGTTTCAGGTGTTATCTTGAAGGCGACCTGGGACAAGGAGGGCTACTATCACGACATCGTACCGGCATAGTCGCATCGCTGGACAAAATCACGGCGTAACCTCCGCGGGCGGAACTTACGCTGTCCAGCAGTATAGCCCCCTCCGCGAAGCTCGAGGCGCGGTGAGCGAGGCCGCCTCGGCGCACAAGGCGGCCCCGCTCAGAATGGCACATGAAATCTGATAACACTGAACGCGAGGCTCGCGCAGGTAGGCCCGCCAGTGGAGACATCGACCTCAACATGGAGGAACTTGTGCAGGCTAAGGTATCAGACCTCTCTGCTGCTTTTGCTGAGGTGTTGCAGGGCGTCGCGACAACGGCATTGCCTCGCGATGCAGCACAAGCCGCCAAGGAACGCATCCTCGATATGTTGAGCGTCACCTTCAATGGACTGGACGAGCCGGCCTCAGGAGTCGCTTTTCGCTCAGTTAATCCATGCGAGGGCCCGTGTACCGTCATTGGTCGCAATGCAACTGCTACTGCCGCGGACGCAGCTTTTGTGAATGCCGTTACCAGCCATTCCACGGTTCAGGAGGACTGTGGAGGTGGAAGTCATCCGGGTACTTACGTCATTCCAGTATCGCTCGCGGTTGGCGAACAGTATCGACGGTCGGGGAAAGAAATATTGAGTGCGATTGCTGTTGGCTATGAAGCGGCCCAACGAATGGGCACGGCCGTTCGCGGAGGAGTGCACGCGAACCGGTTTCGTGTGGTCTCGACGATTGGGGCTTTCGGCGCGGCTGCCTCTGCGGCAGTCTTGTCTGGTCTTGATACTCGCAAAATTGCCAACGCACTCAACTTTGCTGCGAACATGGCTGGCGGATTTAACGAGGGCCTCGGTGATGGGACCATGGAGTGCTTTTTCCACGCTGGCGTCGCAGCCCGCGCCGGGATCAGCGCGGCTGCCTTTGCTGGAGCCGGTGGTGAAGCGTCGCCACGCACACTCGATGGCTCACATGGGTTCTTTAGTGCGCTCGCGCGCGGCACAAATTGTGACGCCAGCGCTCTAACAGCTGCGACGAGGGAGCTCGGAATCCTTGGCGCCCGGTCCAAGCCGTTCCCCGCTTGCGCGCTCAATCAAGAGACAATGCTTACGATCCGTTCACTCCGGCCCACTGGTCTTTCGCCATCTCAGATCAAGCGCGTCATTGTGACCCGACCTAAAACGGGCATAAACAATTATGACGCGCCTGGACTCTTGGGCACCCCCCCTTATCGCAACAGCCTGCAAGCGCAGATGTCAGCCAAGTTCACTTCAGTTGCTACATTGCTCGGCAAACCTGTCACGGAATTGGCATACTTTCGTGAGTCATTCGGGGATCCGGATGTTGAAGTAGTCGCAAAGAAGACGTCGTTGCTCGTCGCTGAGAGGGACGAAGACGGAATTACCGTTGAAGTATTCTTGGAAAATGGCGCAACTCTCACCATGCGTTCTGCAGATGTGGCCGACATGAGTTGGGATACGGACATGGACGCGAAGTTCATGAGGCTTGCGTCTCCGAGACTTCATGCCGCTACCCGAAGCGTGCGCGATGTCGTAGCCGGTCTAGAGGCTGTGCCTGATATTGGCAGGCTTATGCAGCTCGTCCGAGCATAGCGCTATCGGTGGTCTTGTAGTTTGTTGGTGCTATGGCAGAAGCCGCTTTGGTGTGCGTTTAGATCTGACCTCTGCCAGTGGCAGTCTCTTTACGAACGTTTGGCTGTAGCCGCGTGCCTGGATGCTAATCGGATCGGCCGATTCCCGCTACAGGTTATCGGAGAAACGTACGTTCTGACATTTGGCGAATTGATTGCTAGGCCTTGCCTGCTTGCCACTACACGAATCTCGATTCTCTCGCCCTCTTGCTATCGCCCGCGTGAGTGTGCCCATCCGCTTTCCCATGCGTGATATTGCAAAGAGCATCCGCCAGACGGGCATTCCGCTCTGCGGCCTACTGGCTGCCGTGTAGTTCCGCGGAACGCCTTGGTTTCGGATTGGTATTAACCAGCCAGATTTCCTAGAACGGCTTCAGTCGAGGATGATCTCAGCTCCGTCACGCTGGGGCGGATTGCAGGTGGCAAAACCCACGTCCCTGGTATCCGGGGCGGCCGTCACCGCGCGGTCTCATATGTCTAATAGCTTGTACGGATCAGATCAGCCACCGCTGCCGCCGCACGCCACCGTAACGTTTGCGCGCAGCGTTTAACGTCGGTGCGAGGCAACACCTAACGCCTAACAGCTGGGGGCGCCTCGGAGCATCGTGGGAGCCGTTCAAAACGGCCAAGATCTGTTGGCGCGGCCGAAACAAGCAAGTCAATTAGGCTGCCTGAGCGACTGCTACACGGTGCTCACCGAGCCTCACCGAATGCTTACTGCGCTCCTCTCTACGGGCATGGCGATGGCCAGTGCCTTCGACAGCCCGGCGCTCGCTGCGATTTCGGTGGTGCGTCGCTCAAATGTAGCTGGGACGCGCCTAGCTGACCCGCAGCTTCACAGCAATGACGAAGAGGGACCCACAGGCGAACGCGTAATAGCTGCTCGCCTTCATGGGGATTGCGGCCGAAGTACTTTGCCCTGTTGCCGATTGCAGTGCAGTATCGCCAAATCGTCTGACTCAGAGGACGCCGCATTTCGTCGAGCAGCAGCCGACAATTGGTGAATTTCGGCTGCATTGGTCCTCTACGTTCTTGTTTAACTCCAAGGAATTGTGCCGCCTTAGAGCACACAGAAACATGCACCGGCTTCTAATTAGGGGAAATCCATGGCTGAGAAAGTTTCTCGCGAGTTTCCATACGGTACTGTGAGCCGACGTTCGCTTCTCCAATCAACAGCGGCGCTGCTAAGTCTACCGTTGGTGGCCGATGCGGCCGCTGCCTTGGCCAGGGAAAAACTCGCCGGAAGTGGCGAAGTAGTAGTTTACAGTTATGGTGGCTCGTTCACGGACAGAGTGCGGCGACATGTTTATGAGCCCTTCACAAAGGCGACAGGAATAAAGGTCGCGGATGTGGTGGCCGATTTCGCCGAACCCCAGGTCAAAGCGATGCACCACGCCGGCCGGGTCGATTGGGACGTCGCCATCATCTACTCAAAGGCCTATCCGGAGCTGACCCAGGCGGGCATGTTTGAGCCCATCGACTATAGCCTTTGGGACGACGAGGCGCTCGAAGGAGTGCCGCAATCTGCTCGTCTTAAGGACGCTGTCGTTGCATTCCAAAACGCGACTCTGCTGGTTTACGACGAACGCGCTTTCGCGAAGAGCAGTCCGAAGAATTGGGCCGACTTCTGGAATGTCAAGGAATTCCCAGGACCGAGGGGGCTCAATGGTAGCGGCAGAGCTGGTCTAGGTCCCATGCTGTTTGCCTTGATGGCCGATGGTGTAGCGCACAAGGATCTCTGGCCACTTAGCGATGAAAAGATTGACCGGGCGCTGAAGAAACTCGATGAGATTAAGCCGCATATCACCAAGTGGTGGACGGCAGGCGGGGAACCCATCCAACTGCTCATCAACCGTGAAATCGCGCTGACGAGCGCTTATGATGGTCGTGCTTTCGCGGCAATTCAGCAGGGGGCACCCATGCGTATGATGTGGGACGGCGCTATTACAGTCGAAAACTACTGGACTGTTCTTAAGGGGGGGCCGAACAGCGCAAATGCACAGAAATTCATCTCATTTGTGAATCGGGCGGAAATGGCGGCCGCCTTTACGCAAGAGACCGGCTTTCCCGGACCGAATAAAAATCAGCTCAAGTACCTGCCGGCCGATCTGGTGCCGCTGATCAACATAAATCCCGAAAACGCGGCGAAGGCAATACCTTACGACGTTCCTTGGCTTCTGGCGAAACGCGCCGATGGCAAGACCAACTCGGATCACCTAGATGAGCGGTGGCTTGCATGGCGAGCACAATAACCTCCCACGCTACCGGCACTCAGACGACGCCCTCGCCATCTTCGCTATGCCCGCACTGTGGGCCTGCATGCTGCTGCCTGGAAGCATCTTCTTCGTGGTGCCATTTGTGGTGCGCATCGGCGAAACCCTGTCGATCTGGCGGTATTGTGCAACACTGATCCCGCCGATGTTCACGGTCATGTCTGACATTGGCCCGTATCGCGGCTTTGCGGCAAGCGGACTCGAGCGTTGGTTAGCTTTTGATAGGTCGCAGTGTCCCAATGCTGGCGAGCCATCTCGCCGTGCGTTTCGTGCTACCCGTACCGATCGTCGCATACTTGTCATTCGGCGTTCCGCCTACTCCGTCTTCCCTTGCCCGGCAATCTTTGTCTTTGGCCTGTCGGTCGGGCGGGCCGCTCCTTCTAAGGCGTCTCGATCCAGGCGGGCATACATTTCATTGACGCGGGGTGGACGACATCAGTTGTTTCTTGCTTCGGCAACCGGCCGCTGATGTTGGTTGGCTGGGGGGCGCGGTACGTTTTGTGGATACGCGCTCCGTCGCTCGCCTCTCGTATTAATTTGAACGATGGCCCGAATTCACGAACAAGCGCGCCGAACAATAAAGTTGTGCCAGCAAGCGGCCCGCTTCGGGCCACTAGAATCGACGGTAGCGCACCATTCGGCGGATACGCGTCGCTCTTCTCGATAAAGGCCTGATCGTTCTTGCCATAGAACTGCAGCCTGGGATGGAAGTTTCCGCGATTACCATGCGTCCTTTGCGTCCTCAACACTATCAGATTTGGTAGCTGTCCTGGCGATGTAGCCGGTGATTTACACAGGGCCTGGTGCTTTGCGCGTGTGATCCCAGAGCCGACACTTGACGCACAGAAGCGTCGCATTCTCCGGATCAGGCGAAGACTTGCGTCGTCATTAAGAGCCACATTGCGGAAATTCGGCCAAGGAATCCCGTACTACTTCCGCAGAACCCTCGGCAGTGCGGAGTCTAGGACTGAGGAGTTCACGCGTTTACCTTTTTCATCTGGAGGGTCTATGACATGAAACGGGCTATGGTCAGTGGGAAGTTCGAGGAGGTCATCTACGCCCGACTTGAGGCGGGTGAAGATCTTCTTCCAGCCCTTTGGGACATCTGCAAACAAAACAATGTCAAGACAGGAATCCTTCTGAACGCTACCGGCAACATGAGTAAGCTCAGGTTGATGCGGATTTCCAACGAGCCACGGAAGGACAATTGGGGGGTTGACTTCGTTGAGATCCCGGGGCCGCTCCAGATGACCATGACTGGCCTCATTGGCGTGGGCTGGGTCCCGGACGAGGCGCTGAGGACGCCGCCGCCGGAGTTTTCCCGCCACTACGCCGACACGGGCTTCGGATCTGCCGGCTTCGACGGACACGAGGACCCTTATTTCAAGGTCAATATTACGGCGATGGGTGTCTCGGGGACCGCAGTGTGCGGGCACCTCTTGCAGGGTTCACCGATTGGCAGCGTCAATTGGAATGGGGGGGCTGCTGTACCCTCGCACTTCACGGTCGCTATTGCAAAGGTTTCGGGGTGCATCTTGAGGGCGACCTACGACAAGACCGGCTACTATCACGAACTCGTTCCGGCATAGCCCGTCGCTGGAGAAGAACACGGCGTAGCCTCACCGGTGAATCCCCAATACGAGAGACCTACGCCGTGACCAGCAGCATAACCTCCAGCGCGTTTGCGTTGATTTGGTCCTGCTGACCGAGTACGCCTTCGGGCCTGCACCAGGACACGCTGCCGGTCATATGACTCATGGCGGTTCATCGCATCGTTGCGTGAAATGCGTCGTTCCTGTCCTCCGGCGAGATGCTGCCGACGTTCACCGCCCAATCGAGTACAGTCAGTGGTTGCATCGTACTCGCTGGACAGGGACGATGCTTTCAATCTCCGCTACCCTACGTATGTGGTTCGCACCCGGCACGCCACGATCCTGGTGGATAGCTGCCTTGGCAACGCAAGGGGCGGTCCCGCCGGAGCGCACATGAAGACAGACCAGGAGCTCCTACTGGAGGTCGAAAGTCCGTTGAGGCAGGAGCTGATGCTTGGAATGCTCGCAAGGGGCATACCAATGCGCCAACTAGCCCGCTATCCATTGCGGAAGCCAAGCTGAATGCTCCGGGGCGACGTTCGACGCTGACTTCGGAACGAGCATCGCAACCGTGGCGGCGCAGGCAATCGGTGGAAAGGCCATACACCGAGCAGCCACCGCAAGTTCTTGTTGAAATGGGCAGGACCAGGTGTCACATCGTCGCGACACCAATCAGTCAAGGTAACCTTGCCCTTGAACCGCGCGGAGACCGACCCTGCCTTCATTTTCGCGTGGCGCGAAAGACCTGGTCTTCAGTCTTATCAATTGCTCGTATCCCGGAATGCAGGATTTCAGCACGGCAGGATCGTTCAGCTTCGCCCAAACCATCTCGCGTGGAGCGGCAAGCTGAATTTCGCCCGTCACCCTCGTCGCCATCGAAAGCCTGCGAGTTCGCGAAAGAAGCGCTGAGCCTTGACGTTGAGGCTTCGCGTCGAACCCTTGGCCTTTACTTCAGAGGAGTGACCAGGGCGAGGAAGCCCTGTCCGGATGCTTGAAACGGCTCGAGGCGGATCATTCCGGGACCGGCGCGAACACTCTGGCCATATAGACAGAAAGATCATCCACGATCTCGGCGGCCGAAGCGGGCGTCACCCCGGCCAGCGACTTCGCCAGCTCCTTCTTAAAGTCGAGCTGCATCGATCGCGCGATTTGGATTCGCTGCGCCTGCGGCGATCCGGCGCCATGCATGGACTCCGTCAGATAACCGACGGCGTTCCTGCCAAGCGTCATGTTCTCCACCAAGCGAAGGATGCGGATCCTGTCCTCCGTCGCGACCTCGGCCCGTCCCTTCAGGTACTTCTCGATGATCGGACCGATGGTCTCGTGCCGCAGCTCCCGCTCTGAGGGCAGCGTCACCATCAGTCCACCGGCGAGATCCTGTGCCAGCCGTCCGATCTCGTACGGCAATTTGGTCACATGATGCTTGCAGACATTCGCAAGCATTTCGTCCGGCAGGTACGCTCCTGACTTCATCGGAATTCCCTGATGGCTCGCCGCGATGCCGGCGCTGTAGATCGTCTCGTTAAGGTGGGTCATCTCGACCAACTTGTCGCGGACGTGGGAGGCGCGCTCGACGCCGTTGTAGTCCGCAATCGCCGCCGCCGCGCCGATCAGCACGTCGCCCACCCCCGTCTTGCAGACGTAACTGCGCCGGTGATAGCAGGTAAAACGTTCGACCAGCGTGGAGACAAATTCGAACTCTCCATCGAGGAGGACGAGTTCCCGCGGAATGAACACGTCCTCGAAGAAGATCATCGCCTCTTGGCCGGAAAAACGTGCGTTGCCCGCGTCAATGTCACCGCCTTCGGCGCTGCGGGTGTCGCAGGATTGCCGGCCGTAGATGTAGGTGATTCCCTTGGCGTCGACGGGTATCGCGCCAACGATGGCGTAATCTTTTTCCGCGACGTCCAGCCGCATTGTTGGCATCACGATCAGCCAGTGCGAGTTGAGACAGCCGGTCTGGTGGGCCTTCGCTCCGCTGATATAAACGCCTTCCGCCGTGCGGCGCGTGACGTGCACGAACAGGTCTGGGTCCGACTGCTGCGAAGGAGATCTACCGCGGTCGCCTTTCACGTCGGTCATGGCGCCACCGATGACGAGGTTCGCCCTCTGCATGCTCGCGAGGAATTTCGCGAAGCGAGCATGATAGTCGGTGCCGTACTTCTGGTCCAAATCGTATGTGACGGAATGAAGCGAATTGAGCGCATCCATGCCGACGCAGCGCTGGAAGCAGGTGCCCGTCAGTTGGCCGAGACGGCGCTGCATCTTGTTCTGCATGACAAGATCGCCGGCACGGGACGAGATATGCAAGAAGCGATTCACGCGATCGCCGGTGAAAGGCGAGACGGTCGATCCCAATTCGGGATCTTCGTTGGCGAGATCGTACGTTTGGGCCACCGCGTTTATCGAGGGGCGGATGATCGGATGGTCCACCGGTTCTTCGACCACCTCGCCCATCAAATAGACTTTCAGCTTCCGTCCCCTCAGACTCTCAATGTATTCCGCGCCAGATCGGATCGGATTCCCGGGCCGGGTGCTCGAATCGGCTACGATAAATTTCTGGTCCATTACGATATCTCCGACGAAACGAGCCTATGCACACAATCGCATCGGCACACGCGCAAGCTGTGCTGCTTAGCCTTTCTTGATCAGCGGGCAGGCGCTATCCTTGAGCGGGCTGAAACGCCCGATCGGCAGGGATCACTTGGCGCAGCTTATATTCGCCATTCGACGCCGATGGATTCACGACCTCACACACCTACGTGTCATGCACCAGGAAATGCGTCCTTGCGGATCCGGCCGTCCTTAAAAAAATAGGTGACCGGTGTGACGACTTAGCCTCTTTGGCTGCGGTCGGAACGCCGGCATGTCGCGCTCGACGAATAGCCGCGAGCATCGCCATATGCGGCATCGGCTTCATGCGATCATAGGAGCGCCTGATCACGCACGCTCTCCTCATCGCGTCCCGGTAAGGCGTTGGTCAGCCCGCAGTTCCATTTGCATTATGGCTCCTAAGTGATGTTCACATTTGCGACCGTCAAATTGCGCTGCAAACACGAGATAACTATTGGCGCGCTTGTCGTGAGACACGATTGATACCACGGAAGAAGCACTCAACCAGTTTGCGCGCACCCTATGCTAGGCAAACCAGCTTCTGCGCCACTTTGCGAGCCTTATCCTTGGAGACGGCATGTAAAATCTCCGCTGAGAGCGCACTATCAAGATCTACAATTACTCCACCTCTGAGCCGATTGAGAACGTAGGAATGGCTGTCTTCGCACGATTTAGCCGCTAAAGTCGATTGTTTGCAGTTTTTCCCCGTTGCCCCCTTACCTGCTGCCGCCGGGCGGCGGCGCCTCAACGCATTTGCAGTTCGATCTCGGCCTACCAGAATTTGCTAGCCGTGAAGATGCAATGCTTGCATTCCAAAGTGCGAGCATGCCGGTCTATCATGAGCGCGCTATCCCGAAAGGCGGTCCGAAGGCGCGGGCCTAGAATATCAAAATATAGCCGGAGCCGAGGGGACTCGATGGCAGCCTTGGTTCGGTAGCCTGCTCGTCGTGCCAAGGAGAAGCCGACGTTCGCAAAGGCATAGCAACCGATGGCAATGACATAATCTAGCGAAAGGGGGACCAAAACGGTGCCGAGTCAGGCTAGTCCGGCGCCCCATCGCATAAGGTGTCGTGCGGAAAAATGGGATGAGGCCCCAGAGCACAATTAAACTCGCGGCGCCCCGCCGACCATCGCAATCTCGATATGACCTTGTGCTATGCGCAGCAATGCTGGGGATGGGAGCTCAAATAGTGCTTTGCTCGTTTTGTCGATCATCAGGAAAGCCAGCGTCTGTGCTGGTACACTCTGGCAAACCAAGAGCAGGAAGCCGTAAGCGATGAACGGCGCAAGGTTCGAGCGGAGGAGTTATGCGGGATTTTGGGTGACGAGGTGATCAGGCGGCGTGGTTTGCCGGCATTTGGATGACCTCGATGCCGTCGTTGAATCTGACACCTGCGATCAGCTTCGGCAACTGATTTGTGCCTTTGAGCCGCCGCCAGGTCTTTGCTGCAGCGATGACCAGCTTGAACACCATCAGCCTGGCCGTGGTCGGCGACAACGAGCCCTTGGTGCGCACCGTCCTGTGCCGCACGGTGGCGAACACGCTCTCGATGGGGTTTGTCGTTCGCAAATGATCCCAATGCTCGGCAGGGAAGTCGCAGAACGCCAGCAGCGTATCGCGATCCCTGGTGAGGCATTCAACCGCCCGACCGTACTTGGCGCGGTATTTCTCGGCGAAGACGTCGATCGCCGCCTCAGCGGACGCCCGGTTCGGCGCCCGTTGGACCTCGCGCAAATCCGTCTTCATGTTGGCCTGCACCGAGAGCGGGACCTTATCCAGGACATTCACGGTCTTGTGCACCCAGCAGCGCTGGTGCCGCGTGTCGGGACAGATCTCGTCGAGCGCCTTCCAGAAGCCGAGTGCGCCGTCACCGACGGCAATTTCCGGGGCGATCTGCAACCCGCGCCGTTTGACGTAGATCAGAAGCTCGCGCCAGCTCTGCGCGCTCTCCCGCACGCCAACCCGAAAGCCGATCAGTTCCTTCTTGCCTTCCGGCGTCGCGCCGATCACCAGCATGCATTCGCTGTGATCTTCCATGCGGGCCTGCAGGAAGACGCCATCGGCCCACACGTACACGTATCGTCGCGCCGACAAATCGCGCCTCTGCCAGCGCTCGTACTCGCCCTGCCACTCGGCCGTTAGCCGGGAAATCACCGCGGGCGACAGGTTCGGCGCGTCCTTGCCCAGCAAGGCCGTCAGCGCCTCCTGGAAATCGCCGGTCGAGATGCCGCGCAGATAGAGCACCGGCAACAGCGCATCCAGACTTCTGGTCCGCCGTGCCCACAGCGGCAGGATCGCCGAGCTGAACCGGATCCGCTCGCCATCGCTGGACGCCCCCCGGTCGCGAATCTTCACCCGCGCGACCTCGACCGGGCCGACCCCGGTCTGGATCGTCCGCGCCGGCCCGTGACCATGCCGCACCACCCGGGCGCGCCCGTCGGCGCTTCAAGTCCTTCACGGTGGCAAGAAAGGTCTCGACTTCGACCTCGACAGCCTGCGCCAGAAGCTGCCGCGCACCAGCGCGCAGAATATTGGTCAGTGGATCGTCGATCTCATCGGGCTGACGAAGTGCAACAATATTGCTAGTCTCATTCATGGCGTATCGCTCTCCTTGAGAGGTTCTGGCAGGCTCGACACCCGCCTCGATACGCCGCCTATCTCAGGCCGTCATCACCCAGTTTCCCGCATAGCTCCGAGCGGAGCCACAGCGGTCTACCGCTCTATCAGTCTGGAGCGATGGCTTCGCCGCCAAGATCGGCGCCTCATCTAGATAGCGCGCAACAGTCATCAGCATTGTCGTGGCGATCAAGACAAGCGCGTACAGCGGTCCTGCAAACCTAAAGACGCCAAAGATGAAGAGTGGCGCCACCACCGGGCCGACGACTGTGTCGAGGCTGGATGCTCTAGCGAGGCCTCGACATTCTCTGCGTGCGGTCGGCGGGGCAGGTGCGCTCCGGGATATAGGTTTAACTCGCCGGGCTAGTGGCCGAGCCGAAGAGCAAGGGTCCCGCGACAGACCAGGAAAAATCCGAGAATAATCGTCGAGTTGAAAAATACGCTCGCGCTTACCACCAAGCCACACAGCGTCATGGAGACCGCAAAATCCAGCAATCCGACTATCATAAGCGGTTTACGATCACGCCGATCCAATTCGCGAACCCAAACGGTGACGCAATGGTCCATAAAGGGTGGAGAGAGTGAGAAGCCTTCGCCATCATCTTTTGTCTTTCGGTGACTACTGCGATTGGCAACACTGGCTTGCAGTCAGTGCTTCAATCGATCGGGCGCTCGATCGGAATCGCAGAGTCGACCTCGATGCGGGCGAGGACGTCGGCGAGCCAGGCTTTCGGATCGACGTCGTTGAGACGACAGGTCGTGATCATCGTCAGCATGATGGCAGCACGGTCGGCACCACGCTGGCTGCCGGCGAAGGTCCAGTAGCGCCTTCTCAAGGCGATGCCTCTCAATCCGCGCTCAGCACAATTGTTAAAGGGCATGATGTTTTCAGCGCTCAAACCCGGTGGAGAGGACTGGTCGTCCGGATTAGTCTGTCGAAGCCGGGATAGGGGCGCTGGAGCACGAAACGGTGGCAGGCCGCCATGATCATGAGCTGTGAGCTCGCTTTGTTACTTGGCCGCCCCCTACGACTTGCCCGGCTGCGCTGCGAGCGCGGATCCGTAGATGTCGTGCAAGCCACTGGCTCCTGAGACAAAGGAGAACCAAGCATGCAAATCGTCGGCATGGACATCCACCGATCGTTCGCCCAGGTGGCGGTCCTGGAGGACGGAACAATAATCCGACAGCTCCGCGTAGATCTTGTCCACGATCGGCTTGTCGCCTTTGCCAAGACACTCAGCCTCGAGGACGAGGTGGTCATCGAGGTGACGGGCAACAGCGCGGCGGTCGAACGTATTCTGCGCCCGCACGTTAAGCGCGTCGCGGTCGCCAATCCGAGGCTCGTTCGGGCGATCGCCTATGCGCGCGTCAAGACGGACAAGGTCGATGCTGGGATCCTGGCAAAGTTGCATGCTGCAGGCTTCTTGCCGGAGGTCTGGGTTGCTGACGAGGACACCTACAGCCGCCGGCGCCAGATGGCCGAGCGAGCTGGCGTCTTGGCGCAGATCATCCGGATTAAAGGACGCATGAAGGCTATCCTGCATGCCAACCTCATCCCGCCCTACAAAGGCTATCTCTTCGGCAAGCGCGGACAGCATTGGCTGGACAGTCTGCCTCTTCCATCGGAGGAGCGTACAATGCTCCGGCGTCTGATCGCGGAACTCGAACGCGTGACGAAGCAACTGTCGGAGATCGACAAAGTCGTGGCCCAGCAGGCTCTGGACGATCCACGGGCTCTCAAGCTGATGACGATCCCCGGCGTGAGTTCG
>Ga0214543_1002342_pt1:12500-37180 | contig 37180 bp, 15 predicted proteins | sample CNSS2metaG_FD_160094 | JGI IMG/M metagenome (GOLD analysis project Ga0214543, IMG submission 160094) | Root nodule microbial communities from cowpea collected in UCLA plant growth center, Los Angeles, California, USA - CNSS2 | ecosystem: Host-associated > Plants > Roots > Nodule... | reverse complement strand
ATATATATATATATATATATAAATATATATATATATATATATATATATATATATATAAAGGGAGCTCATTTCGGGATTTTATTAATTAATAGTTATGAAAGAGAAAATTAATGTTTTGATTGAATTTGTTTTTTTTTTAAGTAATGTTCAGAAAATAATGACATATAAGTTATGAACGAGGATGAGAACAAATATTATATTTTGGTCAAGAATCCTTTGAGTCTTACAAAATGACTTAAAACATGAGATTTGTATTAATAATTTGGGTCATGCATATATGTTTACAAAATTACATGTTAGTCTGTTGTTCATATTATCTTTTTCAATTATTAATACATTGATTTAAATGTACAATAGAAAATATTTAGAAATTTAATTTAACTATTTAGAAATTTTGAAATTAAGATCATGAACAAAATAAAATTTTTAAATTGATTCATATATAAGCACACATAGATACCTTTTAACTTAGTTGTGAAAAATATTATTAAAAATTAATAACGTCATTAGTTGGCAATCAATCACGTAAGTGTCATTTTTAGTTGTTGATTATGACAACCTGACATAGAAGCATATTAAATTACATCGTTTAAAAGATTAACAGAGAAATATATTGGTGTTGATTTATTAGATAATGTTATTTGTCTAAAATAATGAATATTAAGAGATGATTTCACACAAGTGAAATTACAACGACCTTTAGAAAGTAACACACTTCCTTAATATAAGGAGTTCCAAGTTGACTTCAAAAAGTTCACAAACATTATGCGAACCTTGTTCAAACTCTTCCTTTATTGCTAAATATTGGGTTAGTGTTTCTTAACGATAACAAGCTTTCAAATCATATAAGTAATTGCAATAATTTTAATTATTTCACAAATTTTAACAATTTCCAATATATTTTATCTATCAATAAATAAATCTGTTTATTTTAGTGATCCTAACTCCAAGAAAAAATTATGTTGAAGATGTTTGAAATTTAAATTGTATGTAATGTTATTGTAGGTTTTTCGTCTTTCACATGTTTTGTAGTCAAACAAAACTCAGTCTTGCGTTACAATATGCATGAATCTTCCTATTTTTTTATTTTTTATTTTTATGTCCAATACCAATTCCAAAGTGTTTTACATGCTCTTCTTAAATCCAAATACATGCACCAAACTCACTATATTATAATCTAATATATAAAATTAACCAACCTTATTCTAATGCGATTTTTATTTTATAATAACACATATATACTTTTCTTATTAAATTTATTATATTTGCATTTAGTTTAGTTCTTTATAGTAATTTCTTTATTACCTACATCTTATTTTAAAAATAACTTTTAAAAACTAAACCATTTTCTTAGATTTTAGAAACGGATAGGTAACCAAAGTTAGGCTACATTACTACACATGATGATGCACATAAAAAATGAAATAACAAATGATAAATTAATTAATAGTAATCTTGATAATAAATTTCGTTGTTATAGAAAATTCATTTAACATCATTTTTGTAAATCTTTTAAGATGGTTCTTAAACAAATGTTCAATAAAGTGTTATTTAAAATATGGAGTTCTAACATTATTTGTTAAGCAAATATTAAAAAACACTTTTGACATTTACTCATTTTATATTGATATTCAAAAGTCTCAACTTTTGATATTAGTTAAGGTGATGATCAATATTTATTGTCTTTTTTCGTTATTTAGAGGCAAATTATCTGAGAAAAAAATATATTGAATAAAAAATTGTATACTATTATAATAACTTTCAAATAAACATAATATTTTTAAGTTCAAACGTTTTCCCTTCATTTTTCATCAATTCTTTTTAAGAATTAGTTGTTGAAAATATTTAAACATATATGTAATAATATTTGTAAAAATAAAGTTAGTTGATGAAAAAAAATTTAAACTATCAGGCGGTATTAATTGGTTAAACCGACTCATAATTAAATATTAAATAAATATTAAATATTTCTTAAAATATCATAATTACAAGATCGTATTTTTATTACAAAATTATAACTTTTAATTTAATAATAAATATTTAATTCAATCATTAATATTAAAATTAATATTGTAATAAAAAATTGCGCTTAAAATACATCTTAAATACCGGATTGTTAAAAGTGATACCAATTATCTAATTATATCTAATATAGAAAAAAAATAGAGTATTCTTTATTTGTGGAAATTAAATATAATTGTCTTAATCTAATGATATTATTTTATTTTATACGTGTCTTAATCTAGTGATACCAATTTTTTTACTTAATTTTCAGGAAAAATTGAAATTAAAGTTTTAAATTTGGATTCAAATTTGGTTCTTTTTATTACAAAACAAAAGTAAGATTTGGATTAAGATTTCAGATTTTAGTTTACAAATATTCTTTTAAATAATTTTTGCATTAATATATTAAAGTTTTAAGTGATTAAGTTTACACATTCTTAGAATAATTATTCTTAGAGTGAAATTTGAGTTTAAATCTCATATCGAGGTAAACATAAGAAAGTTAAACATTTTATAAGAATAAAAATTTATAAATTCATTGTTTCATTCGTATTGTGTTAGAAATTTTATATTGATTGGACATAAGACAATATCATACTATATAAATGAAGTACAAACATCACTTTACAAATCAGTTTTGTAGGTTTGAGTCAGACTTTAAAGTTTACTTTTCTAATAGTATCAAAGTTATTGTTTAAAAAATTTATCTTAGTGAAATTAATTTCTAGTTCCACACACAAGAAATATATATTTCTCGATATAAGGAGGTGTGGAGTTGAGTTAGGCCTCTCTTCTCAAAGAATTATCTCCTCAAAAATAAAACATAAAAAAATTATAGAAAATTCTGGTCTTAATTTTTTTCCCATATATATAACTTATATATAAATAAAAGTTTGTTTAGTTTTAGTAAATTTTATGTATTTAAAATTTTCAAAATTTTCTATTTTAAACAGTTTTTTAAAGATTACCTACCCATCTCGGATGAACTCATCACCTATATGGATTAATGATGAAAAAGTACTTAAAACATTTTACAAATAAAATCAAATTATAATATATAAAATGGAGATAAAATTCATTTTATGAATATTTTATAAGATTGAATTGAGTTTAAATATATAATTAGTATAATATTAAAATTTTAAGAGTCTCCCCATTTTTACATCGGATGTTTTTTGTGTGAGAAAATGTGTATCCAAAATCTCTTACTAACGAAATTAAATTATATATAGATAGAGATAATTTTATTTTGAATAAATTAATTTTTGTGAAATTGAATTAAAACATAAGTTAATATTATTTTATATATTTAAGGTTAAGATGGTTGAGGTGTAAGAAGGGTGGGTAGAGGTGTTGTTGTGAGGTAGGTGTATTGGTATTTGGGAAAATATAAATGAAATGACAAAGGAAGGAAGAAAGTATTAGTAGAGATTTTAGCATTTCAATGTCTGGGGTTTTCCTCTGCGATGTACAGAACCAAAAGCTATAATTTTCAAGTTTATCCTCTTAAATATGAGTCAAAGAATAAAAAGAAATAAGTTTCATTGATAACTTCTTACTTGAACCAAAAAATTCAAAAAAACTTCAGTATTTCGACGTAAAACTATTTTTATTTTCTTGTTATATCATATATTTGGTTTTTAAGAACTTAAGAAATTGTATAGAACGGTCCATATCTCTTGTATTAATTTTACAAGCGTGAAGAATTTTGTAATTATTAATAAAATTAAATATGTTTTTAGTTATTGATTTTAGATGAATTTTGGAATTAATCTATTTTGAAATTTTAGATCAAGTGTTTTATTTTCTGAAATACATAAATTTAGTTCTTTTAATCAAATTTTATTAAATTTATTTGATATTTCAAATATTTTTCATAATTATATTTGACTTAACACTAAAAAAAAATATGTCAAATAGTATAAACAACTCAAATACAATCTTAAAACGCGTTTTGAAATGTTAAATAAATTTAACAAAATTTGATTAAAAGAACTAAATTCATACATTTAAAGAAAATAAAAGACTAAATTGGTCCAAAATTTTGAAATGACTAATTCCAAAAAGTAACTAAAAATTAAGAAAAAAAACATATTTAACCATCTTATTAATAAGTTAATGACTATGATTATGTAAGAAAATAACGCAGAGGATGGATGATTAAAAAATTTAAGTATAGTATTTTTATCACATCCTCGTCTATCCGTAACAAATATACGTGTACTATATCTGTATTCTTTTTCTTATTATTTTAATTAATTACTTTTTTTTAAATTATAAATTATCTAAAAAAATATGATATAATTAAATATTTAATATTAGAGAAATATTATTTTATTTTTTATATCAAATATTTATAAATATGTTATAATTCTATGTATTCCAAATTAAAATATTAAATAAAATTTTATGATAATTAAAATATTTTTCAATTTTACAAACGTTAATAAAATAAAATTTAATAAAAATTTAAAATATTCATTTAAACGAAATCGTACAAAATCAAAAAATTAAAATAATAATAATTACATATTTCATTTTTTAAATATTATATATATATATATATATATATATATATATATATATATATATATAATATTTAATAGTGTATATAGTAATTAATATTGTATATATAAAAATAATAATTATTATTAATAATATATGTATGTATATAGTAATTAGTAATAATAATATATTTAAATATGTATAATAATTAATAATAATAATTAAAGTTGTGTTTAAATTTAATATTTTTACCTTATTCAATAATTATTAAAAATATTAAATTTTAATAATATTTTAATTATTATAGATATTTATATATGTTTTTATTATTATGAATTATTATATGCATATATTAATAATAATAGTATATATTATTATTTTTTTAACAATATTTTAGTTATTATACATGTTTATATATAAATATATATATATTATTGTTTATTATATATATTAAAATATTCTTGATGGTAAAAATAAATAAATAAATATATATATATATATATATATAATATTAAAATTTAATATTTTTAACTTATCCAATAATTAATATTTTAATAACCTTTAAGCTTTATCTATTAAACTTTTTTTAATCTATCACATAACTGAAATTATTCATTTATTCTAACAAAATTAATCTTTAAATTCACTTACTTTCATTTAAATTCATTAATATTCATCCCTCCATTTACCCAAAATTCATCTTCTAATATAGAAGATTCTACCCAAGATAGGCAAAAATCATCTATAATAATAATAAAAAGGATTTCCTCTTTTATTGTCCACATTTCATAATACCAATTCTACCATTTATAATATAATTATTTATTATTTTTTTAAATTAATGGTTATTTTTATCTATTTTCTATAAAATTGTTTATCTTAATTTTTTTTATTCATCAATAATTAATTTTTTTATTCATTTCACTTTATTTTTAACATTTCACTTTATTTTTAATAAATATAAATTTATTTTATATATTAATTTAATAATATTACATTATTATCATCTACTAAAATACTATCATTTATATTTAAAAAATTGTATACTAAAATACTATCATTTATATTTAAAAAATTATGAGTAATATAAATACGGGGTATTGTGATTGGATTACAGTATTGCAGCATTTTATCTGATCTATCCTGATTTAAGCATCGAAATGAATTAAACCGGATGGATGGTTTGGATAACGAAGAACCTTTCCGGTGAGGAACCGAAGACCGAAGCTATAAAACAGGAATGTACCACCGACCTTGTAGAAACAAGCTTCTTATTATTAAATTAAACATAAGCTTGATAAGTCAACCATTGGAACAACAATTTGTATTTATTTTGAAATTCCACAGTAAGTCACAACCGATGTTGGTATCACCAAACTTATTAGTCTTACTAAAAAGCTACAACAACAACAACATGCAGGTACAAAACGATTCAAGTGCTGATGAAAGAAAGGGAGTCAGCAAATTTCTGAGACTTGATCCCAATATACTCCTTCACAGTCACATCACGAAAACGAGCAACAGAGTTAAGATCCGACGGAGAGATAACATAATCGGTGGGCGGAGAGTAGAAATAAGCCATGGAGTAACGTTCAGTGTCCTGATTCGGCACCACGCGATGAAGAGGGCTGCAGAAGCGTGCATTGGACATGATGCGCGTGAAATCGCCGGTGTGAACAATGAGAGCGTTGGGGTGAGGGTGCACATGGATCCACTTTCCCTCCTTGAAGATCTGAAGACCGCTTGATTTGGCGTGAAGAATGGTGAAGATTGAAGTGTCGGTGTGAGGAGCCAAACCCATGGCCCGGTTCGGTTCGGGACAACATGGGTAGAAATTCAACTGCAGAGCCGTACTCACGTCGCTCGCACCGACCCACTTCCTTTTCTCCTCCGAAATCCCCAACACCTCCATCATCATATCTGTTAGTCTATCCGCTATGCTCCTCATTTGCTTCTCGTACTTCTCCATTCTGTCACTGCATGCAGCAAAAAAAAAAAACATAAGTGTTTGTGGAGAGAGAGAACAACAGCAACAACAACAACCAACAACGTTGTTGTGTTGCATGGTTGAAGTGAAGTGAAGAACTTACCAGAATGTTTGATAATCATGGGGCCATATCTTTTTGGCATCGTGAGAGGAGGAACCACCGATGATGGTGAATCCCTCGTACCACATGGCCTTTGAGAAGAAAGGTGAGATCCTTGCGTTGCCATAACCAGAGGCACTATCGGGGGATCTGAGAGCCTTCATCTTTTGTTCAGCAGGGAGAGAGAAGAGGCGTTGGAGTTCTTGTTCGGCCTCTTCGGTGACATCTAAGGGTATGCCATGGTTCTTCAGATGGAAGGCACCCCAGTTCTCGCATGCAAGGGCTATCAGTTTCTGGGCATTCGGATCCTTCAGGTCTATGATGGGTATGGATGATGTTGCAGAGAAATCATCATCATCATCATGAACGGGTTCAGACCATGAGTGAGAATCGGGTAAACTCGGGGAAGAAGAAAAGTCTATGGGGATGATATCACCCAGGGTAATAGGGTGTGCTTTGTATGCTTCATTCAGAGTATTCATTTTCGTTAAGCTCGTGTGTTGAGAGGGAGAAAGATATATGTATATATATAGATATAGGCACACAAAGTTGCGGGTTGGGACAAGTTTGACTCTTGTTGTTACAAAACAAAAGACAAATTTGGTTTCATATACTTGAAAGATAAACTGAATTATATAAAATAAATTTTATTTTAATACATTAATTTTGTGAAATTAAATTAGGATGTGTTAATATTATTTTTTATGTGTTTAAGAAAGATTGGGTTAAGATGGTTCATGTTAAAAGGGGTGGTAGGTGTTTTGGTATTTGGGAAAATATGAATGAAAATGACAAAGGAAGGAACAAAATATTGGTAGAGATTTTAGCTTCCCAAAGTGTTCAACATTATAAAATGGAAGAATGTCTGGGTTCTCCTCTGCAATGTACAGAACCAAAAAATTACAATTTTCAAGTTTATCCTTTTAAAAATGAGTGAAAGATAAAAAGAAATAAGTTTCATTGATAACTTCTTACTTCAAAAAAAAAAAAATAGTATTTTCAACTTAAAACTATTTTTATTTTCTTGTTATATCAGATATTTGGTTTCTTAGAAGTTCAGAAAATGTTATGCAGAACGGTCCCTCCCTGATTCTTGCCTCTTGGAAAAAAAATAAAAAATAAAAGTGGGGACCCATCCATGCTTATCTCTTGTATTAATTTTACTTGCGTCAGATTTTTTTATTATTATCGATAAGTTAATTACTACAGCGTGTGCATTATCATGTAAGAAAAATAACACAGAAAATGGGTGATTAAAAAATTTAAGTACATGCCAAAACATATTTTGGCTAAATTTTAATTATAAATTAATTATTCACAGAATCAGTTTCGAAAAGCAAATACTAACATGCTAAAAAAGACGTGTAAAAGACGAAGTCAAGAATAACCTGACTGAGAAAGATAATGTTCTGCCAAACATATATAAATATATTAGGTTACATAATTAGTATGTCTTTTAATGTAAAGACGAGATTTTGGGAAGAATCTGAATATACGTGTTTTTAGTCGATTCATATAACAAAGCAAGTAGATTTAATATAAATTTTATAAAAGTTAATATTGATTTGAATAAAGTGATAAATTAAAAAAGAAAATAATAAATAAAACTTTAAAATTATTAAAATATTTTTGATAATAAAAACAAAATTAAATAAGTATTAGATGAATTAAATTATTATTAATTATTATACATATTTTTTATTATTAATTATTATATACATATGTTAACCATTATTATTATTATTAGTATTTAAAACTATTTTAATTATTATACGTATTTATATTTTTATTATTATTATTATTAATTATTATATATTATGTAAGCGGTTATGGTTAAATATATATATATATATATATATATATATATATATATATATATATATATAATATGAAGAGGGAACAAAAGTAAAATGATTATATATTTTTTAAAATTTTTGTAAAACTGAGTGATGGGCTTTGAGAATAAATTTGCAGGTCCGTCTTTGTTTTTTTTTTTAAATCATCGAATGAAAATATAAAAATGATTTTAGATGTGTCTGTAAATCGGTGTATTTGAATAATTTATTAAGAGAATATAACGTAAAGAAAAAATGAAAAAGAATAAATAAATATATACTTACAATATTAAGCATTTATCGTTGTTGAATAAATAATACAAACAGTATAGACTCTATTTTAAAGTTCCAGTGTGTAGAATCTTCTTGTTTACTTTCTATAGTTGTGTCTTATCATTCAAATGATAGTGAGAGTAACGTCTTATGTGTAATATTATAATTAATAACGGAAAAGTGTCTTAATAAATAGCATGAAAATGAAAAAGAAAAAGGAAAGAAAGTTTTGTTGCAGGAGATGACAGAGATGTTATTGGTGAAGAGAAAGGTTGCATTGCATGTTATGCAAGTGGCTAATTTTCTGTGTAAACTTAATTAATATTATTTAAAGCTGACAACACATTAAGAGCTGTGCTATTGATTCCTTTGCCTCAAATCAATAAATAAAAAGGATCATTCACAGACATTACATTAATTACATCCATCAGGTTTCAGATTAAAGGTAATATTATATTACCGAGTAACATTTACTTTCTTTATCCCTTCTTGTTTTATTGGGAGCTAGTTATCATACATGGTTATGATGCTTGTTTTTTTGTTCATAGTATTTAAATTTTATAAGAGTGCTTGTTGAGTAGTAATTAATAAATATAAAGTTTATAATTAATTATAATATTAATATTGAATAAATGTTGATTGTAGTGATTATTAGTGTAGTTTTAATTTATTTAACGAATTAAAATATTCATAAATATTATATAGTTATAATTAATGATTTATTTGATGTATAAAAAAAGTAATAAAATAATTTTAATGTAGAAGGTATTTAAATAAAAATGTGAATATTATAACATTATTTCAGTTTAAAAGAATATAATGAAATAAGATTTAAATTAAATATATATATAAAATTAATTTTATATATATATTTCATTGAAAATCTTGTATTCAAGTCTAGAAACAAAAGTGCCTCGTTTAGTGTGCCTTTTCACTTTGAAATTTGAAGTTTCTTTGTAAATTGGTGTGTTTCCGTTGTTGGAAACAAACAGGGCACTGCATAAGAGAAATTGTTTGGTATGCAATGCAGGTCTCAAAAGCCAAAATTGTTGAATGATGAAAAACAAGTGCAACTCATGTGAGTCATGTGTTTTGTTACATGATGATGAAGAACTGACACTAAATAACTATGTATGAAAAATTGAGACTCGGTTTAAAATAAAATAATTTAATTTATTCTGTAGAATTTTTCATACATGTGTGCATTTACGATTTTTCTTTTTAATGGCTAATGTAACGCTTAATTTAGCGTTAGCACCCACCATATCTTTTATTCTGGATAGAATGAAAAAAAATATAAAATTTTTATTTAATTATTAAAGTAATTGAAAAAATGAATAAATTTAAAATTAATAAATGAATTGAAATTCAAAAATATTTAGTATCTATAATTTTTGTAAAATAATTTAATGCACAAAAGTATTTAAAAAATATAAATTAAGAACAGAAATAAGTTTTAAATTAATATTAACGAATAATCATTATAAAATTTTTATCAAAAAAATTATATTTTACAACAATATATTCCATTTATTTTTAAAAACCTAAAGTTTTATTATAAAATAGGGGCACAAAACCAACAACATCTCCTTATTTACTTTCTGACATTTGCTTCTGCACCCCCATGATTAGTATATGTACCCTTATGTTAACAGCAAAAGGATTAAAAAACCTTCGGTTGCAACATGTTGCCGCCGTAGTTGTGTTTACTTCTTCTCCGTTGCATCTCCGATTACAGTTTGCCACGAGAGAAAAAAAATAGTATAAACGTTTAAAAATAACTTGTTTTCAAAAATTTATTCTGAATAAAATCCTATTTCAGAAATTGTTCTGGAAATCATGTTTTGAAAATTTCATAAAGTTTGTGGAGGTGTAATTAGTAATTATGGGAATACAAAGTCGTATTTTCATGGAAGTATTAATGATGCAAATGAGCATTTGGGCTTTCTATTCGTCAAGCACAGTGAATTTGGGCTTTCCATTCGTCATGCACAGTGAATAGGTCGAAACCAACAGGTTTAATTTTAAATATTAAACTTATGTTACTTTTATGCCTATTATACAAATATAACTTTAGTTTTACTTTCATACCTAACATATGATCATATATGAAATTTTATCAATAAAATATTTGATTTACAAACTAATATTATTTTTACAATAATAATAATTTATAATTTTTTTACAATGATTAATATGTTACTTTATTTTAAATTTACATAATAACAATTATAAGTTTATCATGTTTTCAATAAAAATTACATTTTTCAATATATCGTATATAGTATCTTATTGCTTTCAAAATAAATTGTGTGAAATATTAAATATATATATAATATACATACATCATATATATATATATATATATATATATATATATATATGATCCCAAAGAAAAGAATATTTTACCACAAAGCAATTGAAGTATGTAAGTACAAGTGTTTGTCACCTATAAAAAGAGTAAGACCACATTTTAAAGACGTTAACTATTTCACCCATGAGTTAGACACGGTTAAATCTTTTTGAGATACAGAAATGATTTTGATCCATGCATGTGCCTATAAAATGCAGTTTAGTGTACAATGATCAGAAGTAGAATCATATTTTTACCTTCTTTCGCAGCATTCAAATGGAAGTGAAGTAATGGCATAACTCAACTTTCATCGAAGTTATTCTAAAAAAATCTACTCCTCCTAATAAGTTGACTGTTTGCAATAAAGACATTTTTAATGTTCAAAGCACTCCATAAATGATCTTTGGTGTATCTATTTAGCTTCTTTAAACAATGATCCTACACTTGCTCCCCACATACATTGGGAAAAGGAGAGAAAGACCGAATTGGGGGTTGAAAGATATGGAGAAAATTTGAGAAAAGTGAATGATATGATACCCCAAAGAGAATCAAGATTAAGAGAAAACTGTTAAGCCACCCCATAAATAAAAACACAACCTTTTGGTCTCAAACTCTATCATTGTCCTCTTTTGTCTTCGGAACTGGGATCTGATGGTTGGACTGGATTTCTGGTATCTTTAGCAAAAACGCTACCTTGGTGTGCCCCTATCACCAGATGTTCAACAATGTCAATCAGTAACAAATTCAATAGTTCAAAAAGACCACTTTAGTTTTGAACCAACCATGATCCACACATTATCTATTGGTTGTTAAATTTAGAAAGTATAGCCGAATAAGATCAACATAAATTTAGATTCTCTGCTGAATTTTTTTTGTGCTGTTTTTCTGTTATGCTTTCAAAATATACTTACGGATACTGATTTTGATGTTTTAAAATGTATTAAAAAGAATTTTAATATACCAACATTGCTGTAATGCTCAGCTGAGAACAACACAAAAACTAAACTCAGAAGAGAATCTAGACTCGATGATCAAAAGGTTAAGTATTCTCCTATTGTTGTGGAATAATAGTGTAAAAAACAACACTATGGGGAGCTATCATATGACAAAAAGAATGTGGACAAATCATACCTGCAGTAGTAGTTACTCGATCACCAGACACCATGGCATGGCTAGAACTTGCAGTAATAGAGAGTTTCCCATGAAGGTCCTGTGGGAATGCTACATTATTCACTGCACCTGTTTCATTTTCTCCGCTGTGCAAATTCCCATCATTAACCATTTTTACACCGGATTTAGGCGAGAACGCAGTCGACCAAGATCCACCGTTTGACCCGGCCAAAGCCATTATAACATCTGCCTGCATGCATAACTCATGATAAAACACAAAACCATATTGCTTCTTACTCAATGAGCTTCACTCAATTATGTAATTTTCAATCGGTTTTAACCAACAATGCTACTCACTTACAATAACAATAAATAGATTAAAACCAAGAACTCGGTAATCAATTCAATGTTAACAATATATCTGCAAATGAAGAGAGATTTATAGGAAAAAATAAGCATAAAAAGCAGATTTGATCGATTGAATTAATCTAAGATATAAGTGGATAAGACAAAGATGATGCAAACCAATAGTAAACGCAAAAACAAATTTTGGAACACAAAACAATCAATGACATCCCAGACCTGCATCCACTTGCTGCTACTAGTATATCATTTTAGGTCAAAGAGCATATTGTTATGAACTATATATTCCAAACTTTTAAGCTATTATGTGGAAGCACGTGAATGGTTTGATATTGTTATTTAAATAGTGAATTATTAGAGTAAAAATATTCTCAATATCTCCATAGTAAGTAGTAAGAAAATATCTTTTGAATCTTCCTATTCATTTTGACATATTTCCATTTTCTTATTGTTAAGAGTTTGATAGTCTTTCTAATAAAGATGTTAAGCAAATGTGTCCCATTTTGGTACAAGTCAAAGTCACCACCGCAATACTTGTGATTAAAAATTGTTTCCGCTCGAGGGAAAGTGTACCAATATGGAAGTAACTCATTCGTAAGAAGGAGATTGGTGGTACCAATGGTGGAGTTTAGATGTAAGTTGAAGTCTTACACTGTGTAAAAATATACAAATTGAGTAACATATATTTAAGAAAGAGCCACAAACTTATAACCTCAAGATTTCAAGTTGAAGGGAAAACATAATAAATTCACAAAACATGGATGACAACTCAAGGATGCTGGAGATATCAAATCATATTATAGTAAATAGACTCAAAATAAATCCATAGTTTTCAATCTAGAAAGTGGGTAGAGCCTTATAGCCAGATTATAGGTTCAGGAGTGTTATTGGTTGCTATCAAGTCTTATCTATCAGCAATTATAGGTTAAAAACAAAAACTAGATAGTGCAGTGACTAGGTAAAATAAGTTGTAGAAACTACAGTACAAGTGTGGCATGAAAATCAACTCTTAATATCAAAACATGTTTTTCAGCTAAACTAGAACGATAGAAGAAGTTATAATGAGCACTTAAAATTTGACTGCCATATGGCTCTGAACAAAGTGTGGTCTCCATAAGTGATTGTCAAATCATCTCAAAAGCTTAGACTATTTAGTTAAGACAGATGAATAGTTTATATCACATCTCTAACACGTACACCCCCACACAAGAAGCCTTTGAGCTAGCATTATGCACAAACCTAACCACTAAGTGTGTGCTTGGTTTTTCAGTTTGGGAGCTCCAAACGTAGGTTGTTTTCAAAGTAAAACCATAAGGCTTTTCCGTTGAATGAGATTTTCAATTTCATTCAATCAAACTTAATTTTTCTAACCGTAATCCAAACACACGCTAAATCATAGAGGCTCTAATATCACATCATGAACCAACAATCCCAAAAGTTTAAGCTATTAGGTGAAGTCATGCAAATAGTCTTATATATACCCTTGTAGTAATCATAAATTAAATTTTAGGACACAAATTTTAGGGCAACACACAAATATGACAAGCAAACGAGTTTTGACAGAGGAATCAAAGGAAGAAGCTAACTCTAAACTTGGACTTTGGAAACAAAAATTGGAGTAGAAAGGCTTTTGCAAGAGTAGGAGTGGGACATAGTATGTGCATTATGATTTTAACAACAAACAAGAAGAAAATGACGAGATAAAAGTTGGAGAGGGGTAAATTAAAGCATTTGGTGATTGAATCATAAAAGGGATAGAGGGGGTCCAAAAAAGGGCATTGGAGGAAATCATAAAAAACATGAGCCATGTGAAAAGAGATCATATGGTGAATAATATTCTGAAGAACTTGACTTTTAACTGAGCTCAATGGTATATATATCATGTAATCTATGTGATTCAACCTTAAGACTACTGCCATTGTTGTTATTACACTAAATTCAACATACAAATATGACATGCTAAAAATCAGAGGTCAGACCTTATGAGGATGGACATCATCAAAAACATGAGCTTGGCCTCCATAAAAAATAGTCATCTGACGGCTGGCAGAAGTTAGGGTGGGTTGATTGCTGTCAATACCAAAAGCATAAAGTCAAGGAACTTCTCCCTTTTCCAATGTAAAGGGAGCAAAAAACAAAAGAACCAAGGTGAATTCAGAAACTGTATCTACAAGAAAGATTTACCTTGGAGGAGTGGATGATTCTATGATATTACTTCCAGGTTTTGGCCTGCTGCTACCAAGCATAATAGCAGATGGAGTTTTCTCAGCAGCCACAGCAGCAGCAACGTTTATAGAACTTAAAATTCCAGGGCCTTTGATTCCAGTTCTAGACCCTTCATCAGCAGCAGACTGAGAAATGAATGAAGGGCCAGCATTGGTATCCCTGATCTTGCTTGAGGCCATTTGGTGGACAAAAGGTGCCAATTGCCCTCCACGAGGTGGATACTGCATGGAAGGGCCAACATTCATGAGAATAGATCGTTCCCACTTATTGGCATCAATCTTAGTGCTGGTTGGAGGCTGAAATATCTGAGGAGAAGATTGTTTCAGTGACTGCATACCAACTAACACTTCCTCATCATTTGGCCTTCTAGACCTATCTCCAGCTGCATTCCGGAGAACCTGTGTGAAATCAGAACTCATGATGTAAAGCAAAGAAGACAAAAGCAGAAGTGTTTCTATTCATTTTTGAAGATTGAGCACATTGGGGGAGAATTATTAAGCAATAAGTCAAATCAACCTTCATCAAATGTGAGTTTTGATAGGAATCTGGGACCATTTGGAAGGCCTCTCTGGAGGAACCAGTAAAAGCGGAATCAGAATTACTTCTCTTGCTTCCCACTAATCTGTTACTGATCTCAGCACCAGAAAGATCACTCCTTGGGCCATAGAAAGGAACTCCCTCAAGATGGTTTCCTACCTGTTTCTCTACCAAATTTATGAGACGAAAAACATTACTTTCATGGAAATGAAAAAAACCCTCCAAAGATAATAGAAATCTCCATAAATAACTTCCATTTTCAACAACATCAAGAAAAAAATGAGCCAGAATGTCCATTTATAGATGAAAAGGCCAAGAAAAGAAAAAAAAAAAATGAAACAGCACAATCACAATAACTGTCATAAATACCTAAAACCCCGTATCATCACTATGGCCCCAATGCACAAATGTTGACAGAACATTACAGTTTTCTACTGAAAATTCTCAGAAATTTTCAGCACGAATTCAATCCTCCCACTTGGTACACTAAATTATAGTCTAGAAGACAGAATACAATAGCCTATTCAAACACCATACTGAAACCCCTGACATTGATAGGAAAAACAAACCGAACACACTAGCTACTAAAAAGTCAAAAGACATTAGAGAATGAAAAAACAAAAAGCTCAAAGCAAAGTGGAGAAATTATGAAAAACCATGTGAAGTAAAACTAACCCAGCAGCACTGATCTCACTAAACTAATCCATCAAAAAGGTACCCCACCAAAAGAAAGAGATGGTATCAAAGCAGGGTCTTGTAAGCAAAGGGTAATGCCCTGAGTACGGCCCTCAATTTTTTCTTTTTAATTTATAAAATTTTCACCTTTGATTACAAAAGCCGAAAAGTGAAACCAGAAAACAGCACTCACCAGAAGCGATGTCGGAGGTGGCTGAGAAAGGGCCACGTCCACCAGCGGAGGAGGCGGAGGCCGACGGTTCCGACAACCTTACATCGGTGGTTTTTGGAGAATCAGCTGCGGGCTTCATGCCCAGAAAGTCATGAAGAACCAAAGTGTGGTTGAGAGTGTTGCTGGTGTTGCCATTGTGAGGCTGAGCCATTCTCAGCAGCACAGCCATGACATACCCATCTCACCAACAAACACAAAGAGTGAGTGAGTAGGTGGGAAGAAGAAGCAGCAGCAGCAGCAGAAGAAGAAGAAGCAAAAACACGATCTCTTAAAAAAGAAAGATAAAAGACATAGATGGAGAGAGAATCAGTCCTTTTCGGAGAGAGAGAAGAAAAAAAAAAAAAAAAGCAAAAGGTTCTTTCTTTGTTGGCAAATGTTGTTGGGCTAATGTGTTCTGTTCATTTTAATGGGCGCATGTCTGTCTCTGTTATGCTGTCCTTGGTTGTGTTGGGAGTGAGTGAGTGAGTGAGTGGGTATATATGTAATGATAAACTTGTTGTGACTTTTGTCAGATTTTGTTCTTCCTTCTCACATTGGAGAGCCAAATAATTGAGCTAACTAATAATCATGCTCCAATTGGAGAAAAGATGAATCTTTTTAGAATGTGATGTGATTACATTCTCTTTCCTTCTTAAATCTAACTGCACTTCTTATCTACTTCAATCATGCATTCTACATTTATCTCCCCTGTTCCAAAATACTCACAAATTCACTCTTTTTCTTTCTTTTCATCAACTTTTCTTCCACATTTCAAATATCCAATTCCCTACTCATGTCAAATTACACCCTCTTATGACGTTGGGATTAAAATACTAATATAAAGTCTAATTATTTATTACTTCAAAATTATTCTTTCACTTTTTTTTCTAAACATTAGAAATAAACAAACTGGAATAAGAAAATAAAATAAAAATTGTTTTACTCTTTCATGTTTTCTCCTATTTTCAAACTAAGACTTTCTTTTTTATAATGTTTTGATATCTGGAAAAATCAATTATATTAAAAAAAAGGATGGTTAATGTTTAAAATAAATAAGTAGTTAATTTTGTATCAATTAACAGTTCGGTTTTATTTAAAAAAAAGGATTTTTTTTTTTGTATAAATTAGAATCGTTGTCTTGAACAAAATATTTTGAACTCTCATTAGGATCTTTTCTTTAACGAGTTTTTCAATTTATTGTCCCTTATTTGTTTTAATTTTTAATTTTGATTATTTTAACTCTACTTTGAATTTCAATATGCTTTTAAAAGAATTATTAATAATTTAAAATAGAATTATGCATGATATAATTATGTATCATAAATCTAATAGAACTTAAATGTTTTGAAACATTTATTAAAATTTTTAATTGGAATATGATTTTTATATTTAAAAATTGATTTAATGAAAATTTTAATAGTATAAACAAAATATTTATTCTATGTTGTGCATCTATTAAACTATTAATTTACAAAAATCATATATTTTTTAGAATCAAGTGTGATTGAATACAAATTCAAAGTATATGTATTTACAAATATTAGAATTTTAAAAATAGATAAAATTAAAACTTATAGTCTCAGAATAAATAATTTTTAAGGAAGAGTTAATACAAATTAAATATTAAAATATGCTTTTATAATAGAAATAAAAATTAATTTAAAAGCGTACTGGTTTTAAAAAAAAGGGTTAAATATGTTTTTGGTCCCTCAAGTTTGAGTGAAATTTGGGTTTAGTCCCTCATCAAAACTTTTTACCAATTTAGTCCTTCATCTTTCAAAATGCGTGAATTTAGTCTTTTTAACCAAATTTTGTTAAGTTTATATGACGTTTCGAACGCATTTTATGATAGTATTTAAGTTAACATTGAAGCAAAAATGTGTCAAACAGTATAAATAATTTAAATACTATCATGAAATGCGCTTGAAATGTCAGATAAACTTAACAAAATTTGGTTAAAATGACTAAATTCACGCATTTTGGAAGATGAAGAACTAAATTGGTCAAAAATTTTGATGAGGGACTAAACCCAAATTTCGCTTAAACTTGAGGAACCAAAAACATATTTAACCCTAATAAAAAAACAAAAAAAATGTTATCAAGAGGTTGTTTTGCAACTCTTAATATTATGAAATAGTTTGTATTAAATGTCCATACCTTGTTTTACTTAAAAAAACGTATTATGAACAAGTATTTCGTATATATAAACAATTACTCTTTAGCGTTTTAGTTCTTGCTTCGTTTTCTCGTTCGTTAAGAAAAAAAAATGGTAATTTTAACTTAACTTGCGTGAGTTTATTTGTGTTTATTTAAAAAAAATGTTTATTTTAACAAAATGAAAAAAAAAATCTTTTTGTCTAATCTTTTTATTTTAATATTTTTTTGTCTTTTTAATAAAAAAAAACATTTTAATTTTTATCTTTTTAATAAATAGTATTTTATTTTTAAATAAATAATTGTTTTAAAAATATTTATTTTAGAAATACTTAGCTTAAGTTTAAGCTAGCCGATATAGCATTGTTATTTTAAATAACACAAAACAATAAACTACTCAGAAAGTATTATGGATAAGTAAACTTATGTAAACTAGCTTATATTAAGAATTCATTAAAATGAATTATTTACTGACACATGAACAAGTTTTAGTTTATGAGAAAATTATTTTTCTTTTTGCTATTTTCATCTGCAAGAAATACTCATAGAAAAAAAATCACCAATAAAGATGATTTTTCAAAAAAGGAAACGAGAATTTGCAGAGGCACGAGAGTGAGTGTCTAACAATTAGTGTAGACTATAGAAAGGAATATACATTATTTTAGCATAGTTCGCAATCAATAATAATAGCTATTTAATATATTTGACAAATTATTGGAAAGTGTCACTATAAACTCAAAATTTCTATACGTGACATCACTAATAATAATGAGATCATAATACCAGACACTTGTCCTCCTTCTACACAACTCCATTAATATATAAATAAATATATATCGATTTAAATATACATTCGATCTATATTCGGTATTTTTATTTAATTTGGTCTCATTTTTCTTTTAATTAAATTTTTATTTTTTTCAAATTTTGGTTAATTTGGTCTGTAAAATAGTTCACGTTTTTAAAGAGTACATGTCACGTGTCAATTTCTGCTTATTTAATTTTTTTCCATTTTAAAAAAATTGTTCACGTGTGAAGTCACATGTCAATATCAGCACTACATGTCAGTTTGTGGTTATATTATTTCTTTTTGTTTAATTTAGTCCCGATATTCGTTATTTTTATTCAATTTAGTTTATATATTTGTTACTTTTATTTAATTTAATCAATAATTTTTGTTAAAATAAAACAATTTTTTTCTTTATCAAATTTTAACAAATTTATTTTTTTATAAATATTATATATATATAAATATATATTTAAATTGACATTATTTTTAGTTATTTTTGAAATTCAATTATAAATTATTATATTTAATTATAAATTGAATATAATATTTAAATTCAATTTTTAAATAAAATATAATTATTTAAAATATTATTAAAATATAATTATTAAATGTTTAAAAATATATATTAATATTTATAAAATTGACATTTAAATCTAAAATATTTAATATACTTATTGCATTTTAGATATTAAAATCTAAAATATTTTATATTTAAATGTTAATTTTATAAATATTATTTTACTTTTCTAAAATATTTTCAATATTTGGAATATTTTTAAATATCAATTTTAAAAGTATGAGTATTTTAGAATATAAATATTAGAAAAAAAAATTTAATAATTATATTCTTATAATATTTTAAATAATTGTATTATATTTAATAATTGAATATAATAATTTTATTCAATTTATAAATAAATTTGATATTTTGTAATTGAATTTCAAAAATAATTAATAAGAATGTCAATTTTATAAAAAATACTAGTATAATTTTTATAAAAAGATATTAAATTTAGTGTCAATATGAAGGGGACAAATTTGATTCATTTTAATAAAAGTTGGGACGAAAATGAAAAAAAAATGAATATAGGGACTAAATTTAACAAAAATAACAAATATAGGGACTAAATTGAACAAAAAATAATAATATAACCACAAATTGACATGTGTCACTGACATTGACAAGTGGCATTTAAAATTAAAAATAAAAATAAAAAATAGGAGCTAAGAGACATGTATGTAACGTTAATTATTTAAACATCGTTAATAAAAAATACTAAATTAACCAAAAAATACTAAATTAACCAAAATTTGATGAAAATAAGAATATAATTTAACACAAAACCAAAATAAAAATTAAATTAAAAAAATAATAATAATAACTAAATATATATTTAAGTCTAATATAATATGTCTAAAATAAAAATTACCTGAAATAAGGTACGAGGAATAATAGGTAAAAATTTTAAATTTTATTCTCTCTTTTCTTTTCTTCTATACACACACACCGAGCAAGAAGGGTTTATTTGTGGATTGAAGTAACTTTCTTTGACTATGCCAAAGCTGCTGGTAAGCTTTGTTTTTCTCTAAAGTCGAGATAACAACCGGTCAAACTTATTCTCAAAAAGTTTGTTCGCTACCATTTTTTTCCTTTTACTTTTTACCACCATAACTCTGAAACTTTTGGCTGTTAATGTTTTAATTTAAAGTTAATTGAGTATAGTTAAGATTTATCATCTAATTCAATATATTGTTTCTTTGATATCGTCTTTTTGAAACTCAAAGCTTTATTATATTTTATCCAAGCATTTCAAATATTAGAAGAAACGTATATTTAAATTATTATTGAATAGTAATTCTTTAGATCTTGACTAAAATTTGTTTTGGTCAAGAGTTGAATAAAAAATAAACTAAATATATATTTTTTTAATTGAAACGACTTTAAAGATAAAAGCATTGATTCTAACAATGTTATTGTAACATTTTTTAAAAACAATTTGGTTAAATATGTTTTTATTTTCTATGCAAAATATTTCATTAGATCTCAAATTTTGATAGAGTTTGATCTTCGTTTAATAAATGAATATATGTACATTGTGTTTTTTTCGGTGAATATACTATTCACAAGTAAGGAAAAATAATGATCAAGGAGTGAGTAACATGATTTTTTGGAATTGATATAAGGTGATGTGAGGAGATGATTAGGAAGATTCATTGAAAATTCGATCTCATTCTTCATAGTAAGATTAGATGATGACATTATCAAATTTACCAAATCGCTCATTCATTATTTAATTTTTGTTGTATTTGGTTTAGTAGTTAAAACCAATACACATGGTTTCAGTTCACTTTTTTAATTATATGTTAACTGTATTTTATTCCAAAACAATGTCTTTATAACCATTGCAATGACTACACGTTTATTCATTCACCTTATTATGAAAAAACTACATAATGAAAATGAGTAACGCAAATAAGAATTTATTATAGTTATAATAAAAAAAATTTACTTCTAAAATTACTATTAAAAAGAAAAAAAAAGGTTTTCACCTAAATAATTTTTTTCCACCTTATATATTAAATTTATTTTCATACAAAATATATTGTATTATCTTTTTTTTATAATTTTTTTTATATTTTCAATCATTCAATGAAATTTATAAAAATAATTTTAAATTATTTATATATAAATTTATAATACGTATAACAATAAGAACATCTTGGTAATCTAACTTCTTTTTCTATTAAAAGGTTTTTTTAATAGGTTAGATTAGTCAATTTAATTATAAACTTTGACAAACTTCGTTATCTAATACACTATAAAATCACTTTTAAATCATTTCAAATAAACAACACAAACTTCCCCCTTTAATCCTTCCTCTCTTCTAAAAAAACATAATATTCATAACAAATCAACCTTAAATTTGTTGACGTGACAAATAATATTAACAGGTCACTTATCTATTTATTAACAAAGTTAAGAATGAAAATAATTAAAACTTTGCAAAAATAAATCCAATTCTACGTAAGTTAAAGAATTAAAAATATATTTAACTTAAAATAACTTTAGTAAATTAATTCATCTAGGATAAATATGAATAACAAAGTTTGTACTTCGTACTACTACAAATTGAGCAGATAGAGTAGAGAAAGTTGCAGTGAAAAGAACATAGACGCATAAACTCAATAAAAAACAAAGATAAGATACTTTTGGCCAGAATCGTATTAAAAGGAAATCTGATACATCTCAAACATGTGCAAGGAGTAAGACAAAATTACAAGACATAAGCAATAGTATAAGACAAGATGTTGAGAAAAACCAAACAGGTCAAATTCTACAAATATTATTTATTGTTCATTCCCATCAATAATAAATATGCAGGACCAAAATTAAATATCTCAGTTTAAAAAAACTTAGGAAATTGAATGCATAAATATGATTGTTACTTTTACCAGCACTACTGGTTTACATAATCGAGGGATATGATTCTTACTTTTTTGCTTACAGAAAATATTTGATTCTGCTGTGAATAAGTGTGAAGCGATTGCCATGGATTCAAATTCTCAATTATTGCTCCTTGTTGGTACCCTAACAAATTTTGTTGGTGAACCCTTTTTTTCACTCCTACCAATTTCTCTGGGTCCTTACAGTTCAGCAAATTAATTTATCAAACTTTCTGAATTATATTAATCTTATTTCATCTGTGTTACGTTTGCAAAGTTATACATGTGGGCAAAAGACATCAAGTTGAAAACTTTTGGTGTGTCACAAGTCATGTCCTTCGTCTCTTTAAGTCTGCATGCGTGCATTCTCAGGAAAGTGATGTACTCTCAAGAAAATTTCATATTTGAGAATGCATAATTACATGAGTTATAATTTTTTATTTACGATAATAATTATTTTAATAATTTATATTTTTTATTTTAAAAATTGACATCTAAATTAGTTATTAAGATAATTAATAATATTTTATTATTAAAAATTAGTTATTAATAAATTATTTTTTGTAATAATACTACTAAGCAAAGTAATGTTTGCTATGATTATATACGATAAATTGAATTTTATCTTTGATTGATGTAGAAATTTTAAAATCATAGTTGAAAATAACAGAACGATGGTTTTAATATCATGTTAGGAGTGAGTTTTAAGTTTAACTCAAACCCACAAAAACAACTTGTAAGGTGAAGTTTGCACATCATTTATATATTATGAAATTGTCTTATATCTGATCTCTAGTTGATGTGAGACTTCCAACAAAATCAGAAAAAACCACGTTCATCAAAAAATAACACACTATATGAAAATTTGTACAACACATAGACTATCATCTTATGTCCTTTGACTCCAAATATACTCACTCTCCAAAACAATAATTAAACACAAATCTTACAATGATCTATTACAATTACAAGAGTATACAAAAAAATCAAATATAAACTTAAAAGTATGTTTGATTGGGACAATGAACATCGTAAACTTAAAATCTATTACTTTTAAACTATATATTTTCCTTCCTTTCCTACCACACTCAACCTCTTCATCTTCTCCCACACTATCTTACTTGGATCCAAGTTCCGACCTTTCTCTCATTTTCTCCTTAAACTTGCACTTACACTCACTCCCGATATGTTTTCAACCACAAATAATGACATAAAGAAAAACAGTCCCAACAAAATAAACAAAAGAAACCTCAATTTTTTAAATCAACAAAAGAACAAATAATTTTTTTTCAATTTCACTAATAATAATGATAAGAATAAAAAAAGTTGTTTCATCAGTACAAAAAAGTAGTATAGTTGAGATAACAATTAAAAGTTTTAACATTTCCAAAACAAATATTAAGAAAATATGCAAACATATACACACTCTAAATATATTGTATTTAAATTAAAAAATGATTTTTTTCAAAAACATCTATAATATACTTAAATGACTCTTCCACAGATTTTTCTTATGTTCCTTACTTTTTATTACTCATAAAGAATAGATATACAGATATATAACGTTTGAGTTAGTGAAAAATACATGTAAAATAAGAATATAAATCATTTTAATAAATTCAAGAACTTAAGGTTAAGAATTTAAAGTCTAATTATACTATGCAAATGTAATATGCATAAAAACAACTAGTAACTTTACGTTCTAAGAATTTAAATCCAATTATACCACAATATTGATAAAACAAACACGAGTAAACCCAAATACTAACTTATAGATTATACTGATTTAAAAATAACATATCAATTTTATTTAAAATTATATAAATAAATATTTCTAAACTTTTAATGGATTTTTTTAAAATAAAATTATGTTAAATTGCTCTATTAAATTTAAATTTCAAATGACTAAATATCACAAAAGTATTTATGAAATAAAATTTTCACATAAATTTTAGTCACTCTTAAAACGAAGGAATAAACAAAGTAGTTGTAATTATTAGGGTTAAAATACCTTTTTGGTCCCAATTTTCGTGAAGCTTTTTCAAATAAGTCCTAATTTTGGTTTTGTGTTTAAATAGGTCCCAATTTCCGTCAATTTTGTTCAATTGAGTCT
>Ga0214543_1002342_pt1:0-7500 | contig 37180 bp, 15 predicted proteins | sample CNSS2metaG_FD_160094 | JGI IMG/M metagenome (GOLD analysis project Ga0214543, IMG submission 160094) | Root nodule microbial communities from cowpea collected in UCLA plant growth center, Los Angeles, California, USA - CNSS2 | ecosystem: Host-associated > Plants > Roots > Nodule | place... | reverse complement strand
GGAGTTATGCGAGTTCGAATTGAGTTAGATTCACGTAACTCGCAACCCACTTATTTTTTTTCAAACTCTATTTTTTTTATCTTTTGACCAAAAAAATAAACTCTTGTGTTATTATGTTTATATGTATTTCTTGATATCTTTTTGATCCTACAAATTTTAATATTCAAAAAAAATAAAATTAGTTTCATCCTACAAATTTTGATAAAAAAATATTGTATCAAATTACTAATAAAATATACCTATATATTTTTATTTTTAATTATATCTAATTTTGATTTACCGATATATTTTAAGTATTATTGACGAATTTTAATTGTCAATAATATATTTTTTTAGTGGAACAATATTTAAGTTGTATAAAAGAAATATACCTAAAAAACATTTGTCTAGGAAGGAAAACTTTAGCTAAGAATATTTCACAAACAACCTTTACAGGTCCATTTGAATTCTTTTAGCTTTAACTTAAAAATGAATTTTAGAAGAAATAAACTGGTCAAACACAAGTTTTCGAGTTCTTCTCAAACAATAATAAAATGAATAAAAATAGTACACAAGTATGCTGTGTTTTTTAATTGTAATTGTATATTTTCAACATTTTTTATTTTTAATTAACATTTTAAAAATATTTTAGCAGTAATAATTATTTACCGATTTAAATTCAACATAATTTTAAGTTCTAACAATATAAGATGTTGCCATAAAAAAATTTAAGTTGATTTTGTGATTAGGGATGGTAAAACAGGTTTTGTTACCGTAAAGTTGATTTTAGGTATAATTATTGATTTAGTACCCCAATTTTTTGGTTAAGTTTAATTTGGTTTCTATACTTTTTGTTTGTTCAATTTAGTACTCAAATTATCTAAAAATATTTGATTTGGTCTTCCGTTAAGTTGGAGTTAACATCATGTATGTACATGACACGTGTCAAGCCGTGAAATTTTTATTTTTATTTTTATTTTTTAAATTTTTTTGTAAAAATTTATAAACTGTCACGTGTCAATTTATCGTCGTGCCATGTGACAACTTACAACCATGACATGTGGTAGTGGTAATAGCAATTTAGTTATCTATTTAAATTTTTGGTTCAACTTAGTACCCTAATTTTTTAAAATGATCCAATTTCGTTATCTTCAATTTAAGACCAAATTAGTAAATAAGTTTAATTACAAACTTATATATGCATGTTTGAATAACTTTTTATAATATATACATCAAATCATTTAACCTAAATACTTAAATTATTTTATTTTATACATTTTTTACACATTAAATTTTTTACACTCGTAAAAAATAAAATAATTTGAATATTTAGGTGTAGTGAATTGATGTATAAATTTAAAACAATTATTTTAACATGTATATATAATGTATAATTAAACTTAGTTACTAATTTGGTCTCAAATTGTAAAGGACGAAATTGGATCATTTTAAGTACTAAATTGAACCAAAAATTTAGATAGAGGATTAAATTGAAAATAACTATTACCACTGCCATGTGTCATGATTGTAAGCTATCATGTGGACAGTTTTAAATTTTGAATCTTTTAACGGAGATGACTAAATTGAATCTTTTTAAATAATTGAGATACTAAATTTAACAAACCAAAGGTATGGAGACAAAATTAAACTTAACAAAAAAGTTGAGATAACAAATTGGTAATTATACCTTGATTTTATGTTAATTTGTCAAATTTTGACAGGATAGAGTGTTTCATGTTTATCAATTGTTTTAACTCATCCCGCTTATCTTGATAAATTAACGAGTTAAATAGAAATTAAGAGCAACCGAAATACAAATTTACCTCTTTTAAATAAAAAATAAAATAAAATATTATATTTTATATTATGTTATTTGAAAGATATAAATAAATAATATTATTATAATTTAAAGTAATAATTATTATAGGTTAAATTTAATTATTAATATAATAAAATTATTTTTATTTATGTTATTATATATATATATATATATATATATATATATATATATATTAATTTAAATTTTATTACGACCGTTTCGTTACGACCTTTCGCATCTCTTTGTTCAAATGGTAAAGTATTATTTTTTGTGTGTTACATTCTCTTCCTCTTAATCTAAATTAAGACCGAAATCATGTTAATTAGGTATAACTTCAACTTTAATAATATTTTGAACTAACATCGTGTGATCTTGATTTTTTCACATTAAAGTCATACTATTTTGACATGATTTATCCACTTTCACAATTTTTACTCCATTTCACATTTTAATAATTTAAAAATAAAATTGCTGTATTTTACCCCTAATTTACATGTCACCTTAACACTACTTTTTTTCACTTTTGTAATTTTTTTGAAATATACTCCATTTCACATTTCAGTAATTTAAAAATAAAATACCCCCAAACCTACATGTTTATTAAACGATAGTGAGGAGCATGTAACCCAGTTAATAAAAATTATATTAAAAGAAATGTTAAAATTGAAAAAAATATATATATAAATATACGTTAGGTCTTTTCTTATTTATATATATACACGTACGTGTGTTATGTTACTATTTATTCAATGATTAACTTTGATTATAACATTTTATTTAAAAAGAATTATATTTTACTTAAAAATCAAGACGTTTTTTATATTATTTTATATCATAACATTAAATTGTTATAGAAAATGAATGTATATGAGAGACGATATTCTAAAATATATCAGAAAATTGACTAGAAATTTATATATTTATATATATATATATATATATATTAAATAGTTAATTATTAAAACCAATATTTTTTTAAAATATAATTAATAACAAAATAAGATGATACGAGTACACTAACACAAGGATATAACATATATTGTTATAGACAATAATAAAATAATAAAATACGAAAGGATTGGATATCTAGTACGCGAGTTCTTGTTATAGATTCATAAACACGTTTACTTAAAAATTTTAGTGTTTTTTATTTGCTGTATAGTTTATTTATGAATATTAACTTTTTGTATTTATTTTTGAAGAGTCCATAATAAACAAAGAAAAAACGTCCCAATTTGTTAATTAGAATCCATTTTTTTACTCGTTATAAGAAATGCTTGCATTTGTTTAGTCCAAACTCAAATTGGTACAAAAATGTTTATAATAATGGTTAAATATATCAAATTATAAAAATAAATTACAAAATTTTGTAGGTGAGACACCTTTGTATAATTAAAAATTAAATTATTTTGTTAACAATATTTATAACAACTGAGAATGGTGTGATTCACACTGAGAACTACTTCATAAGAACTGTTTTTATAATTGCTTTAACTATTTTTTTTTATTACTGCAAAAAGTTGGATACATTCTACTATTCATTATATAAAACAAGTCAAAATGTAAAAAAAAAAATAACTACTTTAATATTTCAAAAAATTATTTAAGAATGTAAATCCAATTATACTAGACATTTTCATTAAAACAAATCATAATTAAGGTAATTTACACGCACGTAAACAAAAACGTCAATTTATAACACTGACTAAATAATTAATAATAAAATATTAACTTAAATTAAAGCTATATAACATTTTTTTAACTTTTAAAGAAAGAAATTCTTTTTTTTTGGAAAGAAAATCTTGTTAAATTGTCCCATTTATTTATAAATCTTAAATGAGTAAACAATTATTAAAAAATATTTATCTATATAAAATGTTCACTTGAATTTTAATTTGTAATCAATCTTAAAACCAAAAAATAAACAAACTAGTTGTAATCACTCTTCAAATAAAAATAATAATTATACGTAGAAAAAAAATATTATTAAAATAAGTTTTGATAATATTGGTTAAATGACAGTCATTACACTACGAACATTTCCTTACAAAAATGTTAACTTACGTATATTTTCTTTTCAATTTTTATAGAACCCAACTTTATATTATCAAATATCTTATTTAACATTTTATGCATCTGTCCTTTTAGAAAAACTATATTTCCAATTTTCATGTTTAGGGTATGATCATCCAACTTAATGGAAACAATTTTGACATGATTTTAAAGTAATGATTACAAAATTTAATATGTAATAATTAAAAGTTGAATGATAATATAAAACCAGTTTACACAGCCATTTTCAAGTATAACTTTCTACATTATACATGCATTTTAATTAAATTTAAAAACATTTCATAAGATTATTGTGATTAACAATTAATAATATTTTTAGTTTTACCTCTGCAATAAATGTGGAAAATTATAACTATTACACAAACAAAACTTGTCTTTTTCAGAAATTTCAATTACTTAGTTGATTTGACGTAATGAGAAAAGTTGAAAGGTCGCCACTTTTCAAGTTTTGAACTGTGTCCCTATCCCGCCCGCTCTCACTGACGCTCCTCTGCATATAATATATCAACCATTCTCATTCTTCTTCGACCACTTTGCTTTTTCTTCAACACTCACTTCTCATTCAAAGGTAACAAACCTTGTACCATTTTTTTATAATTATTTGTTTCTTTCTTCAATCTATACTCTGTTTATGAGTATAGTGTTCTTTTGAGGTTTTTATTTCAGTCTGTTAAGGATGTTCTGTCTTACCACATGGATCTTGGTTCCAACTGCATTACTTTGTTAAATTTACGTAAATTTGATAACTTTTTTCCTTTGCGTGAGATTTTAAGCATGTGGGTGTTTTTCTGATAATTTTTCGGATTTGAGTCGAGTGAAATACTGAAGAGAATGAAGATGATGAGGGATCTTTTTTTTTGATCGCGTGTTGTTTGAAAATTGTTTTCAGTGGTTACTTTTGTATTTCTGTCAGGGTTGAGTGAATGCGTGTTCATACACCTTTTCTCAACAACTTGTCAGCATCAGCATTTTTCATTCAACGCTGGAGAAAACTATGCCACGAGAAAGAATAAATATTAAGAAAAAAGATCTGGGGCATACCTTGAAGAATTTTGTCGGTTTTGACTTATGGCTTAACAGGGGAGTGTAGGGAGTGTAGTCACAGTGGAACAATTACCATTTCAATGTTTTGTGGTTTCAAACAAAATCAAGTCAAAGATTAAGCCTTTTATTGTGCTTCATGTTATAACATTAGGCTATTCTTATGTACTTTTTTCTTAAATGTTGGTATTATCTGACGAATGGATGTTAAATTTGTGTTTGAAGAACAGGTATGAGCTAAATTTTCATTTGAGACAATTGGGTTGCTCTTCTTCTAGGCACAAGCAATGGATAAAGTAGGTAAAGCGTGTGCCCAAGATGAAGAACGTCCAATACGTTTCACCAGAGCAAAGGCTAGAGCCTTGAGAGGAATTCCTCCTCCCCCCTCAAGACCTTCCTCCAAAAATGAACAGAAAAACATGTCTCGAGCAAATTCCAAAAGAGCAGCAGCTTCTGGAGATCAAACTTCTGTGGTCTTTCCTGCTCTTGGCCAAAATAAGAGAAGGGCAGTTCTGACAGATGTAACAAATATTTGCGCAGAATCACATGATAAGTGTACTGATGCATCAAAATTTAGGGTAAGCATGCACCACTCACTTTGTCATCAAAGATAGAGCTCAAAGTATGAATATTTTACAATTTTTGTGATATGGGAAGTAAACATTTGTTTCTGTTGAATTGTTCTCCTTAGAAAGTATAAAAACATTTGATCCTGCATCCTTTATTTGCTCATAATAAAACAATATTTATAATTCTATAAAGTTGTATAAGTTCATCTACATGAAAGTATGAAGATCATTAGGTTATGTTGGTGATGCTGGTTGACCATCTATTGTGTAGGCCAAAGGAGTTTATAGAAAGAAAAGCACAAAACGAGCTTCAGGTGTTACGTCTGAACTCTCATCAACACAAGAGAATGTTAGAGCAAAGTTGGTTGAAGATTTATCAACAATAAGGATGGTAGAATCCAATGACACCATAAGTGAACGTGTTATGCCAGGCACCAAGCCGTCAATGCAAGATTCTGTGAAGTCCGAAGAATTCCAGAGCTCTTCAAAAAATGGTTTGTCTAAAATCTCAAGTGCTACTGCCCGTATGCAACAGACTTTAGGTGTGTAATATGATATACTAAATCTCTAACTCTGATTGATCATGCAAATACATAGGTTACTATGAACTGCATCTCTTATCCTTATAGTTGGAGAAAGCAAACACTAGTATTTTTATATAAAGATTTTTCTAGTTCAAAGAGTTACAGTGTTATGTTACATGATTGCTCGTTTGATATTGAATAAAAATAGTTATCTAAGCTAGGATCCTGTAATTACTGTTTTTGTTCTCTTGTTGGATTATACAGATGTAGAAGTGATTTCTGAGAAGCCAGGAACCTCAAACTCCCTTGATATAGTGGACATTGATTCAGAGTTAAAGGATCCTCAAATTTGGAGTTCTTATGCCTCTGACATGTACAACAACATTCGAGTCACAGAGGTTTGTGATGTAGTGATGTAATTGTTTTTTTTTTCCTGATGGGTTTCTATTCTACTATTAGTTAATGTAACGCTAATATTGGTTGCTAAAAGAACTTTACAAAGTAACACTCTTATAATGCTAAGAGAAGAAAACTTTGACTACAACAATATTGACAGTGAGTTTTGGTGAATCACTTCAGCTTAAAATGAAACCATTGACCAACTACATGGAGAAGTTGCAGACAGATATTAATCCAAGCATGCGTGGAATTCTGGTAGATTGGCTTGTGGAGGTTAGTCTCATGGTGGCAGCATTATGTAGATTTGTAAACTTGAGTACATACGATGAATTTTATCTACTGCATTTCAATTCAAATGTGGTTGAATTATAGGACTTTGGGAATAAGATGAATATTTACAATTCATTATCATGCTCCTGAAATTCACAATCTGTAATTTTATTATTTTCTCATTTCAGGTTTCTGAGGAATACAAATTGGTTCCAGATGCTCTTTATCTGACAGTGAACCTCATTGATCGGTATCTCTCAACTAAATTTATTCAGAAGCAAAGGCTACAGTTGCTGGGTGTTACTAGCATGCTGATTGCATCGTAAGTACCGAAATTTGTAATGGTTCTGGTTAAGATTGATGCTGGGTGTTACACACACGTTGATGATGCTTTTCCTTAAAATGATAAATCTGAAATGCCTTAAAATGTACAATGTGAGTATTTACTAATTTTTGACAGTGTAATCTGTTTAATGATAATTTGTTTAGACATTCATAAATACATAATGAAGTCTAATATTATTCATGCAACTCTTGATTCTGATTGAGTGTATTTGGAGATGCTGATAAGTATAATAATTTCAGATATCATGTCTATTATTATTTTTTAATAAAAATTAAAAATTGATCTTAGATGTGTTTTTTTTTCTTTTGTGACTTGAAGAAAGTACGAAGAGATGTGCCCACCTCGAGTGGAAGAATTCTGCTTCATCACAGATAACACATACACAAAGGAAGAGGTACTGTATTTGTTAGCACGTCTTGAATCTTTTATCTTTTTTCTTTATTGTGTAGTTTCATGATGATTGATATATATATATATATA
>Ga0214543_1002338_pt1 | contig 37216 bp, 22 predicted proteins | sample CNSS2metaG_FD_160094 | JGI IMG/M metagenome (GOLD analysis project Ga0214543, IMG submission 160094) | Root nodule microbial communities from cowpea collected in UCLA plant growth center, Los Angeles, California, USA - CNSS2 | ecosystem: Host-associated > Plants > Roots > Nodule | place: USA... | reverse complement strand
CTCTAGGGTTTAAATCAGATACTAAAAAACTATGTAATTTTCTTTTGTTCGCAATTGTTATTGAATTTTTTGACCAAGTGACGTTTTGAACTATGTAATTTAAATTAAATTAAAAGTTTTTTTATTAGTACATTTTCAATGATAAACCTTTTTGTCAAACGTGTTCATTTTCTAACTTTCCATGACATCCCAAAATTGGGTTGTTACATTCTCTGGTTTGCTCACGTTTCTGGTGAAGTGCGAAGTCTACCATGGATGGTTTGGTTCGTGTTCACGGTGCTCCGACGAGGCTGCTATAGTGGATAGATTTGCAGGTGGCGGCATCATGAATGTGGATGATGGTGAACATGGTTTAGGTTTCTTTTTCGGAGAAGGGAAGAAGATGATGATGTGGCAATATTTGGTTGCGTAATTTTGAGTGCTTGAATCCTGACTCGTGTCATTGAATGGGGGAATGCTCTTGTATTTGATGTTGAGGATAAGATGCACTAAGTTTGTTGAACTTTTCCCAATATTCTCTAAGGGTTTCTCGATCTTACTGCTCAATTCCATAAATTTCTCTACGAATGGCGGCCACTCGAGATGTAGGGAAATATTTCTTAAAAAAAAATTCGTTCCACAGTTTCCCAACTAGCAATTCTTAACGAAAGGTAGTAGCACCAAGCACGTGCCGCTCCATGAATAATAAAAGGGAAAGCTCACATTTTTAAGGTTTATAGAGCGATCATGGGAGATCTAAAGTTCTCACAGATCATATGGAACTGTCTCAAGTGTTTATGTGGATTCTTCCCTGATAACACATTGAATTTTGGCAAGGCATTTAGTAGGTCAGTCTTGAGCTCACACTACCCCTATAGGTATTGCATGTTATTGTTTATGATAGTATTGTTGGATGTGGCCAACTGTTTCATGGTTCTCTCATCCATTATGTTTGGATTTGTATTAGGTAAAGTACTAAAAGATACGTATGTGAATGGGGAGGATGAATGTGGTATGGTTTCTGTAGTGGCTTTAGATTTTGAAGGTGCTCCCTTAGAAGAACAGTACAAAACGAATCTTCTACGCAGTTTACGCAAGTTTTGTTCGTGTTTTGGATCAAATTGATAGAACTAACTCGAGTTGGCTAAGGTCATGCATTGCATAGTCCGCTTGAAATTGTTCCTTTTTTTGACTTTTTTTTCTTGTTCGTGCTTTTGTAGAAAGATTTCAACGAAGAAATAAGTTAAGATGTTGCTAGGTTCACTACTAGGAAAGAGAGGTGTGTCACAATAGACAACTTTAATACCAAATCTTTCCTAGCAGAGTTTTCCCAACTAGTCTCAAAATATTTCTCAAAACGAAATTCTTCATTAAAACAGAAACATAAACTTTGCTAGAATTACCAAAAACAACTTAAGACTACAAAAAAAAAACTCAAACTCTATTAAACATATATGCATCAAAAGAAATAAAAACAAAATAAAATAAATAAGGATGAAAATAAAGAAAATACTAACCGTAGACCTCGATAACGACGCCGAATTTGATAACACTTTCGTGAAGCGATCAAATTACTACTACCTAACTCTAGCAACTTTAGTATTGTCAAGTTAGTAATGAACAAACTAGATAGGTTTAAGCCAACCCTGAGTCATATCACAACAAATACATAATTGATTTTCAATATATGAGTCTTATAAAAATCTAACCTAATGCAATTAAAACTATATTATGATATGCAAAATTGTCGTGAAGAATTTTGAGAATGAAACAACAATTTAATAAAAGACTTTGAAACAATTATAGTAAAACAAACCAATTCCGCTATTTTCAAAATAGATTCATCATTGGTTATTTAAAGATTATTGTTAAATTAATTCTTATTGTAGATTTACAAATCAATTAATGTAAAGTATCAGTTCATTTGTTGACGTTCTCACTTTTAATCAAAGTACAATCTCTTAAAAGTGAGAACTTTTAGATTATCCATAGTAAATTCAACCAAAGTACAGTCTCAATTAAATTTTACTATGCCTAATCATGTCTATTCCTTTGTTTCCTCAGCAAATATAAACCTTAATTAATCAAAGTAAGCTCTTGACTTATTTTAGTTAAAGTGATTACCTTTAATCAAAGTAAAGTCTCAATTATTGGTAAAAACTGGTTGAATCGCATGAAAGTTTCTAAATAAAATCAAAGTAAAGCCTCATTTGAATTTTAAAACCCTTCAACTCATATGATTACCATGCATGTAGGTTTAAAATCATTATTTTTTATTCGATTAAGAAGCAAAGGACATATATAAATGAAAACCACAACAGTAATCAAGAGAACAAAGAAATTATTTTAATTTAATCTCAAAATCCATAATGAAATTAGAGTTGAATCAACCTTAAAAGCATAATACTCCATGGATTGGATGGAATATAGAATAAATCATGACTGATGAAAAAAAAAGGATGGAAAAATGAGAGATGTGGTGGATGCTAGCTGCCAAAACTAGAGAGGTGCTAAGTGTCCCTCTTCTGCTCCCTTGGGTCTTGTTATATAACCCTTGATTGGACATGAATATTATCTTTTTTGTTGCTGAAATCTTTTATCTTTTGATATCATATCTTTCAAATAATTAACAGATTTCATTAGTTTCTAAATGTATTTGGAAGTTTTTATCTGTTGATAATTTGAGATATACTAAAGATAATTAATTAAAAATCTCTAATTAAAAATCTTTAATTAATTATTTAGGGACTTAATTTTTGTCCAATTTCCTAATCAGCCCTTGTAGTTTGACCTTTTGACCATCTTTAATTAGAATTTGTCCACAATTGACTGCTTTGACCAGGTTTGACATGATGCGAATCTAGTTGTTTGCGAAAGACGAACTCGATGGTGCATTTTCTGGCTGTAGTACTTTGTGTTTGGAATTCGTGATGAGGTGCTCTCCTTCAATGGTTGTTAGAGTAGTGGCTGACGCAAAACTTTGTGGATGGCAAACTGAGTCTGGTGTTTGTCCCAATCTGGTTCGTGCTATAATGGAGGTCGAACTCGTAATGGTACAATGTAGGATGCTTGGTGGCAGGTTACATTTTCTGTTTGATGTGGTTGTACTGTTTCCAGGCGACGCGATGGAGGCTGAACTCGTGATCTGCGTCACTTAGTCCATGGTTCGCTCATGTTTCTAGAGAAGTATGAAGTCTTCTACGAATGATGTGGTCTGTGTTCGCAGATCTCTAGTGAGGCTACTACGATCAACAAATCTACAGGTGGCGGTAGCGTGAATGTTGACAGTGGTGAATGTGGTTAGGGTTTTTGTTTGGGAGAAGGGAAGATGATGATGACGTGGCAACATTTGGTTGGCTAAATTTTAAGTGCTTGAGTGTTGACACGTGTGATTTTCTAGTTGGTGTGTTTAATTAGTGGAGGATTGTCACATGGCATGATCTGATTGAAAATAGACAAAGTTAGGGGTATCAAAGTAGGTTTTGAGTGGCTCTTTAAAACTGGTGGTGTATAATAGGTTTCTTTCCATGAATTGTTTTAGCTCAGGGGTACTTTTAGCTCATGAATTATTTCTTTCCATAATTTATCGATTTTGGACTCAACTTGTAACTCAGGACATTTCAATTCCACACTTTTAATGACCCAAGCGAAATTTCGGCTACATCAACAAATGTTAGAATACCCAATAATATTTTATACAACTAAAATCAATTTCTAGGCTATTTTTATCTCACGGATTCACAAATGACAACAAAAGCCCAATTATCACAAATCCTATTTAAATCAATCCTTAAGGGCAAAAATTCAATTAAATACCCAACATTTAACATTAAATGATGACAAAAATAAGAACTCATCACACACCCAAGTGAGATTGGACTTGTTCACTCTAGTCAGAGAAATTCAACCCATGAAAGACTGGAACAGACGTAGCATGCATGTGTAAAGAGATCGGAACAGAGATTGTGATTAACACATGCCTAACATTAATGCTTTGAGTCATAAAACTAATCATAAATACAAAGTCATTCATAAATAGCCATTCTTTGCACACTAATGTTCTCCTTTGAGAGATCCACTAATACACCAACATCAACACAATGATGTTAATCATATTATAACATTAATGATAATTGAAATATACATCTAGAATCACCTACTTTGGGTATAAAACCATATGCATTATTGTAAATTTAAAATACATTATTCATAAAATATCAACATTAATTAATTTTATTGGTGGCGAAAACCAATAATATTAGTACTAATATATCTCTATTAAATTAATTATAAAATTATGTTTAAGAAAAAAAGATCCAAAAAGAAATTTTATTACTAATATAGCTCTATTAAATTATTACAAGTTTATGTTTGAAAATAAAATTTAATTAAATTATTATTGTTTGATAATTTTTATTGGTATTTAAAGTGATAATGAGTTAAAACCTTTTTTAGTAAATTATAATTTTGTTTACGAAAAAGAGAATGATTAGCGATATCTTTATTCTCTTATAATCAATCAGTATTCTATTTCTTCTTTTATCTCTCTCTGACTTCTCTTGCCTCTCACTTTCTTCTCGCATAAGAGTCATTTTTTTTTCATATTTTTAGGGTTTTAGGATATTACATTCCTTGAATCTCCTCATTTCTGGTTAGTATGTTTTTTCTTTCTATTTGTGTTGCTGTTATTTTTATTTTGTTTTGGATTTGTATTAGAATTAGAAATGTGTTTCTTCTGCCCAATTTTGTTTTTCGGTACTTTTCAATTTACGGGTTTCAAGAGTTATTTTTTTCATATATCTTGCCCACTTACTATCGAAGAACAATATTTTTTTTAATTATTTTTATTAATGATTAATATTAAAATAAACTTTGTAGGTTTATGAAAGAGTTGAGACTTGAGAAGGAGAAAGAGGTTGGAGACTTCAAGATACTACAAGTCTACTATCAAGTTTACTTCCTTGACAACCAAAATTGGGTTTTATTGTTTTAGTTATTTCGTTTTATATACTTAACTCTAGTATTATTTAATATATTATAAATTTTTATTTTATATAAAAATATATAGATATGTCAAGTAGAAAATTTGAATTAGGCAATTGAGAAATCCAAAAAAAAAGAGAGAAGAATTGCGGCATTAATTGCATCACAAGAAGGAGCTATGAATAAATTTATATAAATAGATAAGAAGAATGAATTACATAATACAGGTGCTTTGAATGAACAAGATAATAACGATATAGATATAGGTGAAAGCACAAATAGAGAAAGAGAAATAGTTAATGGTTAGGAGTTTCTCAAAGCTTCAGCTGAAAGAAGTTTTTCAAAGCTAAAGAAAATAAAAACTTATTTGAGATCAACAATGTCCCAAGAAAGATTAGACTAATTAACCCTATTATCTATTGAAAAAGAAAGGTTAAATAAAATTAATTATGAGAATTTAATAAATAATTTTGCATAAAAAAGCTAAAATAAATTTTAAATAAAAGTCCTGATTTTTTAAGTGTGCTATAGGTCTTCCAAATTCTTGAGCCGCCCCCGGCTCTCATACAACATGTAAAACAATTTAAGATCTCTAAGATTTAAGATTCTATCACAATAAAACATAATGGAGCACTAACATCTAAACTTGGCCCATATGAGATCCTATATATTAGTATGTGTTCTTCAATTTGTCACCGTTTTGCAATCCTGTTTAATCCAAACACACAACGCGGTATTTTGATTTTTTTTTTTCCAAAATTTTCATATAATTTTTCGTAGAATTGTCTCTTACCAAAATTTTCGTGCAATTTTATAGAGCAAATTACAAACACTTCCTAATTTTTTTTAACAATATCTACTTATGCCTTTTTTATGCAACATACCAATTTCAATTCAAGTAAATAAGTTCTTTTTTTTCTTGTGTATAAAAAGGCTTTCTTGGTTGCTTTAACACACATCTTATATTTATTCTTCAAATCAATAGAAAATTTAGGAAGAAGATTAAAAGACATCATTTTTTCAACATAATTTAAATTTATGTGACCTGACCATAGTTTTCAACATATTTGTAATAATCAAGGAAGATTAAAAGATATCATTCTTTCAACATAATTTAAATTTATGTGACCTGACCATAGTTTTCAACATATTTGTAGCTCTCGATCATGTATATTTTTTCATGAAATTGTATTGTAAATCTTTCTCTCTCTCTTCTTTTCTTTTTTATTTTTAGTCTTCCCTAATAACTCCTCCTCTTAGAGACATAGTTTCCTCTTAAATTGAAATCACATAACCAATTTTCACATTAAACAAAAATAGCATCAATTACGGTTTCAAGGGTTACTTAGGCTATAAAGTTAAAAATATTAATGCATTAAATAAGAATAGATAAAAGTTAGTAAGGACCTAATCATTCGAAAATATCTAGGGATATTAATTTTCACTTTAAGAAATTTTAATTGTTTATATCGATTTTGTTAAAAATATCTTAAAAGTTAATAATAAATAATCAATTTTTCATATGATTAATTTTTGAACAATTGACATGCTTTTGAATTATGATTGTAGTCACTCATTCAAATGATTATACCAAAAATATACCAATTTTTTTTTATATTAAGTTAGTAGTGCTTTGTGTTCTCTTAAATTGTTTATTATGAATCGACTAATGTTTTTCTTGGACATCTACTTATATTAACCTTACATAAAATCTTAAATTTTATAACTCCTATGATCAAAATTTTATTTAAAAATAATAATATTTTTTCATCTGGAGATTGAAGGAAAACATATCCAGTAGTGTTTAGAAAATATTATGACTAATAAAAATAATAATCAAAATAAATAATAGGAAAAAATAAAATAAATTAAAAAAATATTTGCTAATTAAGTAATATATGTATATATTAAACGTTCATACATATACATATTACCTAAACAATATGTAAGGGCGGGTAGCTCTTTTATATTAATTTTTAAGATTTTACGTGTGTTTTAACATTTTAATTGTAATGTCTCATATAATAGATATATTTAATTAAATAAAACATTGCATACCTTATAATATCCAAAGAGTACGAGGCTTAGGGTATAAAGGATTTTACAGTCACTCAAATATACTAAAAGAAAAACAAAGGTGCTACACAATGACAGGAACCAATTTAAAATTCACTGTTATCCAAAAGAATTGGCTCATAAGCAAGGGATTACAAAACTACACAAGTCCTCAAAACATGAGCTCAACAGTGAGATCAACGTCCACACACGACCACTACGCTGCAACATCCCCATTATCATTGCGATCACCAGGGGGTTTCATATCTGCTCACATCAATAAATTGATGATCATTACAAAAAGGAAAAACCACACACAAGACAAACACAAGCAAACAGAAAGGGTAAGCTAGAGTATAAATCAGTTTAACATGTTATAGCATGCAAATACTCAAAACAGGTCATAAGCATGCAACAGGATAGGCAAACAATCATGTGATAACAAACAAGTAAGACTTTAAGACTCAATTATCCGGATACATATAATCAGTCGGATTCACTGGTGTTTGCACTTATGGTGGCCTCTACTGCTCTACAGAGCCATTACCAATGGGTTTCAACCTACCACGCACAAGGTTAGCCTTCAAACATCTAAGACCATTATCCTATCGAAGACTAAGGCCTCCTGCTACTCTCACCACTTGAGTCAATACGCTCTACGTGAGACTAACTAACTCCTTAGAGCTTTAGGATGCAATCCTTACTTGAATCCTTACTTAATTATATACTGAGACACCACCACGAAACCTTACTAAGAGATTCGTGGAATTACGTCCATTACCTGAGGCACCACCATGAGCTCTCACCAAAATGGTCATGGAATTACGTCCTAACCATGAGGCACCACCATGAGATCTCAAAAAGAGATTCATGGAATTAAGTCTTAACCATGAGGCACCACCATGAGTTCTCAACAAGAGATTCATGGAATTACGTCCTAACCATGAGGTACCACCATGAGATCTCACCAAGAGATTCATGGAATTACGTCCTAACCATGAGGCACCACCATGAGATCTCAGCAAGAGATTCATGGAATTACGTCCTAACCATACCATAGTCATGCTTCACCAACCAACCATAGAATTATCATGTATACCAATCTCATGCCAATATTTAACCAACCATCCAATAATGTTCCATATGCATAATCATATTAAGCTTCTTAAGTCCATTCCCATTGTGTCATAAAGAATACATACAAGGAATCATACATGACTTTGTAAAGCAACACACCAACTAATAGAGATGTCAAAATGGTTTCAACCCGTGAGCCAACCCGTTTCACCACGGGTTCGAGCCGGGTTGGGTTGACAAAAATTCAACTTTTTCAAAAGTGGGTTGCTCTCAACCCGGCTCACTTAACTCACGGGTTAAACGGGTTCGAGCCGGGTTGAAGGTGGGTTGACCCACTTAACCCACCAACATTTTTTTACAATTTTTTAATTTTTTTCAAATTTTCTTTTAATTTTTAAAATTTTTTTTTAATAATTATTTACTAGTCCTTTTATTTTTGTTCACAATTTCATATTTTTAAATGCTAGAATGTTGCTTAATTATATTTGAATAGTTTGAATGTTTAATTAATTTGATTGTCTAGTTATATATATGTTGATACTTTAATCTTTAACTATAATCTTTATAGTAAATTACTCAAGTAACCGTCTTATAAACAATTTTTTCTAAATTAGTATGAAAAAAATGTATAGTTTTTTTATTTAAATTTTGTTGAATAACATGACAGAAAATTTGTAATATTAGCCATGCTTTCTTAGACTAATGGATACTTTCTTGGAAATAATTCTTCATATATTGGCGGTGAGCATGATCAAAACATTTGTCCTTGATTTTATTATGATTGTCATCTCATGGGTTACTTAAAAATTTATTTAAATATTTGAATACTAAAAAAAAGAAATTTGGTGGGTTGGTGAGCCAACCCACTTAACCCACCACCCGTGGTGGGTTGAGCCGGGTTACAAAATTTCTGGCTCACCAGAAAGTGAGCCGGGTTGGGTTCATTCATTTTGAACCCGACTCGTGGTGAGCCAACCCGTGTGAGCCAGGTTGGCTCACTTTGACATGTCTACCAACCAATCATTAGAAAACATAGACTTATCCAACCAACATTGTCAATCTCACTCAGGCAGAGGAACCCCTCGCTCAAGCTACCAGATCTCGTCTGGGTGAGGTTGCAACAGTGGGCACGAAGAGGTCTCACTCAAGCTAGCCCAGCTCGCTCAGACGAGATTGCTCTCACTTAGGCGAGAGGCCTTCGCTTAGGCAAGCCCTCGAACTAGAGAAATGGGTGAGTTGTTGTTGTTCTCGCTCAAGCAAAAGCTCCTCGCTTTAGCGAGAGTTTTTCATTTTGGGCGAGCAACAGCTCGCCTGGGCGAGTTCAGCAGACCCACTTCCTCTCATGCGTGCCAATCCAGATTCGAACCACAACGACAATACAAGCAACATGTTATCATACAACCAACCGCATACACTACAAAAAAACATGTAAATACTGACGTTTATTTTTGTAATTTACGTCGTTTTTAACTGTCGTTATTTACTTGAGTGATGGTTTTCTAAAATGTCATAATTCTTACCGTCACAAAGTATAATATGGCGGTTATAGATGAACTGCCGCAACAACCGTCATTTTATACAATGTATAAAATGGTGGTTTAAAGAGGAAAAAAGCGTCAGTTAAAATTGACGTAATATTTTTACTGGATAACAAATATAATTTGAAAAACGACATTTTAAACTGACACTATTATCATTATATTATGACATTTTTAATTGTCACCAGTTTAATTAATTATAATTAATTCTGATATTAATAGTAAAAATTTAAAATATATATAAAAAAATACTACCAAAAAATTAACAAACATTATATTTCATTAAAAATAACAAATTTACATCATAGTACCATGTTCAAATATATATAAAAAAACATTACAAATTCATCTAGTAATTTTACAACTAAATTTTTTATCCTAATCCTAAAATATTTTAATTCTGATCACACCATCTGAAAGTAGCACACGATTCCCAACATCTGGTCGAGACTGCAGCATGTCACCGGAAACTTCCAATTTGATTGCCATAACCCTGCACATGGCTCATGGATTATACTATTCCACATACAACCCTGAAACACGCAATTAGTACGATGTATATTATGTTAACATTTTTCTTGTTGTGGATTGATAAAATGAAGTTGAGTAAAGAAAAAAATTGAGTTACCTCTATAGCAAAAACAAGCAGCTCATATGGATTTAACACCTTTACTCTTTATGAGAGATTGACACGAACATGTTGAACGTACTTAGTTACATTTTTTTAATTAAAACATTAAAAAGTTTTAAGTAGTTAGGAAGTTTATCTATTAGGTATACCATGTGTACAATTACATTATCCTAGAGATAAATTTATTTTTCGGGTGCTTTCTAAAAAGTTTTGTTGAAGTAGAAAAAGTTTCTCAAGGAAGACCCTAAAGTCTAAAACATTCCAGAGCCGTAAACCTAAGTATACAACAAGTAAAGTAGTTAAATTCATGAAGATGCAATTACATTACAGGAAATTCTGATACAAAGAAATTATGCACATTTATTAGTTAAACATGTAGTTAAATTTAAATTTAAGAAAAAAAAACTTAGTTCGAGTACGAATTTATCTTTCTATTCCTAAGAAATCTGCAGACTAAGCCAACCACATCAAATGTTGTTATCTCAACATTTAATGGGCAGGGAAACCAACTCTATATTGCATTTGCCATCAATGTTATCTCAGCAAGCTTAACAATTTTGTGCCCTTCAAGGTTCTTAGTTAACAAATTATATACAATAACGACAATTGAGTTTAAATCTAAGATTGGTACAAATTACACAATACAATAGATTTAAAATAATAACAATTGAAGCAGTTAACTGAAATTGACAAAAGAAAATACAAAACTCACTTGACATTAGCACTCCCATTGAAGTTGTAACGCGAGATTTTTTTTCTTAACCCACTTGCCATAGCCATTCCTCTCAACAAGCTGGATATTAGGGATAACCACCATAACTTCAATCTCAGTCCCAGCCAAGGCACTCATGGTCGATTCATCTACATCAAAAAGCTTCACTTTCTGAATCCCATTGTCTTTCAACATTATAGAGAAGGAGTGATAAAAGAAGAAAAATGGAAGTGTTAAAAGAAATAAAATGGAGATGGGGAAACCTAACCTCCTTAATCGAAGTAAGCAAATTGAAAAATTGTTTCTGATACTCTTGATTTTCTATGCAACACTCAAGACTTGAAGATGTGGGTTTTGTGGCCCAATACTTTTCCCAAAATTGGAGCCAAACTACCGAGATGAGAGTCCGGTGGCCCACGGCCATTAGGTTTAGGTGCGCTGGCGCATGATAAGGTTTAGGCGTGGTGCCACTGTGAGCTCCAAGTGCGGCATTCACATTGCGTTTCAGTTTCGACGGGACGAGGTATGCGACGATGACAGTGGTGGTGAGATTCAAGTGTGGTGTTAATGAGGTCTGATGATGGCAATGTGTTTGCAAGAAATGAGGGAGGATGGAGATAATAGGGAAAATTAGGGTACAGAGAATAGGGAAAGGCATACAAGAAGAGGGAACAGATGATTTATTAAAATAATAAGAGGGAATTCTGAAAAGTTAAAAGTTTCAAATTTATTAAAAGAAATGGCAGTTATAAATGTCATATTTTATTTACAAAATATGACGGTTCAAAATATGACGATTAAAACTACCACATTTTACATATTAAATGTGGCAGTTTTTAAATTGTCGTATTATATGGTTAAAAGTGATGGTTTTAAACAACCATTATACTAAAACTGTCATAATTTATAAAAATTTTTGTAGTGATATATCAAGCACCAATAACATAAAACAAACCAAACATACATAATAGCTTAAAAATAGTGAAACCTTAGCTTCCCTTACTTGGAGTGGGGTTAAACATAAGCACAACGGTCCTAGGGGAAGAGGGGAGCATTGTAACTCCAACCAATGTAGTAAACTGGGAAAACAGATGCACAGAGGCTAGCATAAGGTTTCAACGTCAACCCAAAGTAGAACCTAGACACTGAAATGGAACGAAATGGGTAAAGTTGAAGTTCAACTTACCTAGAGAAGACGTTCAAGTGAAACAGATGATGCTCTAATTGTGCCCTAACAAAGCTCTTTTCTCAAGCAGTGGAAGGGGGAAGGGTTCCTGTTTTCTGAGAATTGGGGGTAAAGGGGGTTAGGGCTAGAAAAGGGTTTTGGACACCCTATGGGCTGGCCCTTAGGCCCAATAGTTAAGGCCAGACCCTTAAACATGAGAGCAGAAAAAGTGGGTATTACGTTAATTGTTTTGAATTATATAATTTTTATATTTTCTTCTTCTTAATTTTGTTCATAAAAATTATTCTTTTTATTTATTTATACTTTTTATTTTTTGATTTATCTATTTCATTTAATTGATTTTCAGTTATCATATTTATTAACTTATAATTATGTCATTTAGTTTTTCTTTAATTAGGCACTAATGATCTTCTGTATTCCCCCCAGTAAGAATGTGACGAAAGTCAGCCTCTGGGCATTAGTGCACTCTATAACTCTGCAAATCTTCTCACACTCCTTAAGCCATGGGTCAGCCTCATCCGAAGTGGATTTGCCCATGAACTTTGAGGGCTTATGCCTCATAAAGTCCTCCATCGACACCAGGCATGTGGGTGCTACCACGGCTCTAGGTTGCGCTGCAATGGGCTGCATCGCATCTACCATCTGATGTTTTGCCTGCGCGATCTCATCAGCCCCAGCATTATTCCTCCTCCGCCTATTTGCCATAGCCTGAGCACGCCACATATCACTGTTCACATCAAACAGCTTTGGTTAAGACTTTATACCAAAAGTTAGTTAACAATCAATGATCAAAATGATTCTCACAAGCACACACAGTAAGCTCACTCCCCATAGACCCCAATAAAATAAAGAAAAGTAATTAAGCCGCAATAAATAAAACTCATTTCCCAAAACACGGGAAATTTAAAACTTTATTAGATTATAAAAAGACTAATATTGCATAATTTGTAAACGTAAAGTAATAATAAAGTCCCACAGTGTTTACAAACTATTATTCAAAATACAATATCATCTGCTCACATGGACCGCATACATGATCATCGCCAAGCACAAACAGATAGGGTGAGCTAAAAGATAACACATAAATATACATCAAACACACACACACACACACACACACACACACACACATATATATATATATATATATAAAGTAGAATACATCAAAAATAAAATCTCTTCCTTTAATCCGCATGGCCACAACCATGTATAATATCATTTTACCACCAAAGAACCTCCTCCTTCTTTATCATATGGCCACAACCAGGTAATATCAATACACATCAAGGAAGACTCGTTCCCTTCCTTCCACATGGCCATAACCATGGAGTATCAGTGCACATCAAGGATACTCGTTCCAGCTCTTCCACATGGCCACAACCATGCTAGCAGTCTTCTACATCTTCTATTAAGTATCTCAAGGCGCCTTGCTGCCACACCTATCGGCCACAACCGATAGAGCACGTGCGGGAACCATGCTACGGATCACACACCGTAATGCCAGGTGGAGTTCCCAAATACGAACATAGTCAGTAACGTCCCAAGACTACCAAACTCATCAGCGAAGTACTAAGGAGGGCAATCCATCTGGAGCCATCCGTACTGGCCACAACCAACACACTCACACCAGTAACACTCGCCAACCTGAGCCACAACTTAAAGGTCCCTCGTGTTCATCCGCTATCCCGAGGCTCAACTCAAGGATATATTTCGGGCCACAACCCATGGAACACCAACAAGCCCACCATCGAGATATCTTAGAAGCCTTATAAACCATGAATCACCATTCAACTCTAATCAATCCAATACCGCAAAATTTATTGCCTTTAAACCCATCATCCATTCATTCTTGGCTTAACCTTCCAGCTCTCGCCTAAGCGCTCCAGTTCATCTCGCTTAGGCTAGGTTACCTCGCCTAAGCAAGCACCACGCACAAACCTAGCCTTGAACACTCGCTCAAGCGAGTTGGGCGAGATCACATTTCGTCCAAGAATCACATCTCTCGCCTGGGCTGCGAGTTAAGCCCACATCAGAACATTCTTCGAATTCTCGCTGTGGCGAGAGGTTCTCGCCTGAGCGAGATGCACTTTCACCCAAAACAGAAAATCCCGCCTGCGCGAGATGTGCAACCAAAACACTCAAACACACATGGGTTCTCGCTTAGGCGAGACACACTCACCTAAGCGAGATGGCAAGTCGCCCAAGATCAAAACACCCCGCCTGAGCGAGATGCTCGAGCAGAACCTGAAATTGTGTCTCTACAATTCTCGCTTAGGTGAGTCCGGCTCGCTTGAGCGAGAAGTGCAGACCTTGGCACTTCTTTACGCTCGCGACAGCAGTAATTGCGCCCAATCACACACCAATTCGTACCAATTCATTCAGACAACATTGTACCAACATTACAAGCATGATTTAGACACAATATAGACCCCCAAACCCCAAATTTACACTGTAGCAGCATACTCAGCGCAAAAACCATTCTTGTTCATGCAATTAGGTAAGAGTCTCAATGGAACAATGTCAAATCACCCAAACCCCAAATTCATCACATATACAACACAAAATCCACACATAAAATCAGTACATTCATGCAATATGACCGAAGGCATACAGTTTTAGGTTCAACTCCCCTAACCTGAAATTTTCCCTTGCTTAGAAAAATGCATAGTGTTGGAAATCCCTCATTGATCACTAGGCAGCCTAACACCTTCCCTTCACTATGCTCTCAATTGCCAAAACCCTCTCAACCCTCTCTCAATTTTCGCACCCTTGCAAAGCCCTTAGAAAACAACTTCTCCAAACCCCTTTTCTTTCTCAAAAATTTCCTTTTAAAGGTGCCTTAAAGGGGTTTAATGCATAAAACGAAAATTAAGACTTTTAATGGTAAGTTTTATTGTTACTTAAGGCTTTTAGTATTTGTTTTTCAGCCCTCCTAGCTGTGCCCCTTTCTGCTAGGGTTCTCCCCACCTCTTCTTATTCATTCCATACCAATTTTTTTTAGCAAAAACAAAAAGAGAATTAAATTTGCGCCACCAAAATTTGAACCCATGACCATGCCAAAGCCAAATCAATACACTAAACCATCAGGCCAACTCATATTTCTTGCCAACTCACACAATTCAAGTATAATGTCATACGAAACATGCTCCAACATATTATTAAAATAATAATAATTAAATAACACACAATTTGGCACACATAGGACTTAAACCTAAGTCCTCTCTCCACCACCAAAGTACTCTCAACCATTTGAGCTAGTACTTTTCCACATCATACCATCAAAATTTATTGTCATAAATACACCATATACCCGTATTTATTAATTAATTATTTATTTAATTAATTAAATTCGACGGATCTTACATTCCATACGCATAATCATACTAAGCTTTTTAATTCCATTCCGATTGTGTCATATAGAATACATACAAGGCATCATACATGACTTTGTAAAGTAACACACTAACCAATCATTAGGAAACATACACTTATCCAACCAACATTATCAATCTCGCTCAGGCGAAAGATCTCTCGCTTAGGCGAAAGAGCTTTCACTCAGGCGAGAGGAACCCCTCGCTCAAGCTACCAGATCTCTCCTGGGTGAGGTTGCAACAGTGGGCACGATGAGGTCTCACTCAAGCTAGCCCACCTCGCCCAGGCGAGATTGCTCTCACTCAGGCAAGAGGCCTTCGCTTAGGCGAGGTTGCAACAATGGGTGAGTTGTTGTTGTTCTCGCTCAAGCAAGAGCTCCTCGCTTAAGCAAGAGTTTTTTGTTTTAGGCAAGCAACAACTCGCCTGGGCGAGTTCAGGAGACCCACCTGCTCTCATGCGTGTCAATCCAGATTCCAGCCACAACGACAGTACAAGCAACATGTTATCATACAACCAACCGCATATATCAAGCACACATAACGTAAAACAAACCAAACAAATAGAATAGCTTAAAAACAATGAAACCCTAGCTTCCCTTACATGGAGTGGGGCTAAACATAAGCACAACGGTCCTAGGGGAAGAGTGGAGCATTGTAACTCCAACCAATGCAGTAAACTGGGAAAATAGATGCACAAAGGCTAGCATAAGGTTTCAACGTCAACCTAAAGTAGAACCTAGACACTGGAATGGAACGAAAGGGGTAAAGTTCAAGTTCAACTTACTCAGAGAAGACGTTCGAGTGAAACAAATGGTGCTCTGATTGTGCCCTAGTAGAGCTCTTTGCTCAAGCAGTGGAAGGGGGAATGGTTCCTGTTTTTTTAGAATTGGGCAGAGTAAAGGGGGTTAGGGCTGGAAAAGGATTTTGGAAACCCTATGGGCTGGCCCTTAGGCCCAATAGTTAAGGTCATGCCCTTAAACATAAGAACAGAAAAAGTGGGTCTTACATTAATTGTTTTGAATTATATAATTTTTATATTTTCTTCTTAATTTTGTTCATAAAAATTATTCTTTTATTTATTTATACTTTTTATTTTTTTATTTATCTATTTCATTTAATTTATTTTTAGTTATCATATTTATTAACTTATAATTATGTCATTTAGTTTTTCTTAATTAGGCACTAACGATCTTCTGTATTAATTACTATTTTTGTCTTTTTATCTGCCTTTGATGGTGTGACCCATATCTATTAATTTTTATTTAGCTTTGATTCTTATTTTATGTTATTATCTTTGACATTATTATATTATAATTGAAAATAAAAAAGTGAAGAAAACAATAAAAGTATCTTTCTATTCGATGAGACCAAAGAAAGTTAATTATATAGGTTATACTATTGTTTCATATTGTTTTGTAATTGTTTAAATGGTGTACATGACATCTTGTAATATTGATCTCATCATGTTGTCCTTAAAAAAGTCAAAAATTATGTTAATTGAGAAAGAGTCTCAAATTTACCTGAGTTGAGATTAGGTTAATGTATGAGTATATGAGTTTCGAAAGTCACAGTTATAAAAAAACTATTTTAATAGTTGATAAGAAATACTCAATTTTTTATATAATTTTTTTATATGATTATTTAGTTGGTAAGTTCTAGAGTTTTGAATATGTTTTGTTGCACTATGCTAGAATGCTCAATGGGAAGCGCTTTTTTTTTCTTCTAATAGATAGAGCTTTTTAGGTGCTATCTATTGGAGCGGTATTTATTTATAAAAAGCGTTTGTAAAAAAGCGCTATCTAATGATACCTTATAGACAACACTTGACGAAACAAGCGTTCTTTGTGTATTTTTACAAAGACAACACTTTCTACAAAAAGTGCTCTCTATCAGTGCTCTAATGGAAAATGCTTGGAACCACAAACATTGTCTATGTATTCTTCAAAAATACAAATTCTCTATAGACCACACTTTCTACAAAAAGTGCTATCTATCAGTGCTCTAATGGACAACGCTTGGAACCACAAACATTGTCTATGTATTCTTCAAAAATACAAATTCTCTATAGACCACAGTGGTAAATACAAGTGCTTTCTATGTATTCTTCATCGATGGATAGTATTTTTCTCAAACAAGCGTTATGTATTAGTTTGATTACTTTTTTTATAATTTATTTAATTTTTCATTCATTCCTTCTTATTTTAGTGAAATCTATATTAAAAAAACATCTATGACAACAATAACAATCAATCAGAAACTAACCAAATGTGATTCAAAAAAACATGTATGCATTAGCTAGGCATGTATTTTCTTTTAAAGATAGTAAACAAACTACTATAAACGAACACTTTTACAAAAAAATTTAATATATATCACAATTGAAAATTTGCCTTGGTAATTTGCACCGTGGCGTGGTTGAGCGGTGTTCTCATATATATCACTAAGATTCAATGTAAACAATACAAAATAGTAAATAAAAAAATAAAATCTAACTAACGAGAATGAAGTTTTAATTTCATTTGAGGAGGTTGAAAATTTAACCTCTCTATCAAAAGCTGCAACATTTTGATATTTTGATGATTTTCCCTCTCAATTTGAACTTCCATCAACTTAATTTTTAATTCTTCAATCCTCTCCCTCATGCCTTGCACATATGAAGATGTAAAATCATGTACGATTGTCTCCCAAATGTTTTGGTTGACTCAAATCCAAGCCCACACACCTTCCTTTGTTAATTCCAGCAACTTTAACAAAAGTTATAATTCATCCAGTAGAGATACTCCTATAAATGCTTATTGAGATGTTTCTTCCCATGCTCTATTAAACTCTACCTATAAAAATAAAAATAAAAATGGTAATGCATAAGGAAAATATAAAAAAAGACACCTATGTTAGACAATATAACATCATTTATCTATGACTTACATCCACATGTGTTGATCTTTGATCCACCCAAGACTTGTCCTTCTTTCACTGGTGTGTATGATAAAACTTTGATTGGGTAGGAGATTTTCTATTCAACTTTGTCTAAGATAAAGTGGACAAAAATACTAATTTAGAAATAAAAATATGTTCAAAAAAGAAAACATGTTTTTCAACTTATGGTTTATGTAAACCCAAACCAAGTCAAACTTCCATATACGTAATTACTAATGTTTTATTAATATAGCAACCAAAAGGGGCTATAACTATATCAAACAAATAAACTTTACATTAATATGATGATATTAGTTGATCTTACCAATGATTTATATGCTGATACAAATTGATCCAAGGAGTTCAGAAAAGTAGGGGTGGGCATGGATTGGATTTTTAATGATCCAATCCAAATCCATTTTAGATCCAAATAATTTGATTAAATTTTCGACCTAAATCCATTTTTTCATCAAAACAATTTGGATTTTTTTGAAATTCATATTAAATATTTGGATCAAGTTCAAAATCCAGAATCCATTTTTTATAAAAGAAATTTAAATTGAATTTTCTAAAACTTGTGTCCTTAAGGCTAACACAACTTAGCGTGTCCGAGTCGAGCTCGATGGGCCAATCAAGGTGTCGAGCCTGCTTAGTTCGTATACGACTCGTCTGAATCGTCAGGCTGAACCAACCAGCCTATCTAAGTCTTGGGGCCCGCTTGGCCCGTTCTAGCATCAGGCCTACCCGATCCATACGGATCATTTGGCACGGTCCGTCTGAGTCGTCGGGTGGACTCAGCCTGTCCAGGTCATCGGGCCTGCTCGGTCCATCAAGGTCGTCATGCCTGCCCAGTCCGTACAGGTCGTGGGGCACAACCCATTTGAGTAGTCCGACCGATGCATCTCAACCCATCTGAGTCTTTGGGCCTACCTGTCGCGTTTGTGTCTTCGGGCCCGCCTGGCCCGTTCAAGTCTTCGAGTTTGCTTGGATCGTTTGTGTCATCAGGCCAGCTAGGCTTGTTTGATTCTATGAGCCTGCTTGGCTCCTTGAGTCATCGAGCCCACTTGTCTCGTTCAAGTCTTCAGGCCCATATGGCCCGTTCGGGTCATCGGGCCCGTTTGGTTCGTTCAGGTCTTCGGGCCCCACTTACTTGTTCGGGTCTTCGGGCTGGCTTGGACTGTTCAGTTCATCAGGTCTGTCTAACCCGTTCGGGTAGTCAGGCCCACCTGGCCTATTTGGTTCTTCGGGCATGCTTGACCCGTTCGGGTAATCGGGCCCGTCTAGGCCGTTTGGATATTCGGGTCCATCTAGCTCGTTCGTGTCATCGGGCCCACTTCGCCCATTCGGGTCATCGGACTCACTCGACTTTTTTGGGTCGTTGGGCCCGATTCAGTCGTCCGATTTGTTGGACCCATCGAACTCATTCATATATTTAGGCCTGCCTAGCCTATTCTCATCGTCGGGCCCGTTTGACTATTCAGGGTTATCGAGCCTGTCCGATCCATATAGATCGTTAGGCAAAGCTTGTTTGAGTCTGAGTTTAGCCTAGTCCATCTCAACCTTTTGTTAGTTTTGAAATGGTGAGTTTAGCCAAGAAGGGGGGGGGGTTGAATTGGCTTTATAAAACTTTTTCGAAAGCTTAAACCTCTTTTCAATTGAATCTAATGGATTGGAAAGTTTGGATGTAAATGCAGCAGACCAGTACACTTTCAGTCGATTAAAATATAAAACAACAGAAACACAAATTACAGAACATCATGAAGCTAAAAACTGATATAATCAACCGACTAAAATGAGAAAATAGCCAATTAAAATACTAGAACAGACAGCAAACACACAAAATCCAACATGAAAATTCAATGCATGACCTATGAGCCATCCCCTTCACTCATTCCTAAGGTTGTCTCTGTTGTAGACATTGGAGAGAAGGTCATGAACATTATGGAGTTGGTCATCCAAGTCTTGAAAACTTGTTGTGCAATACATGTGATGTGAATTTTGAGCCATGTTGAGGTCTTGAAGTTGGTTGAGAACCATTCTCTCAAATTGGGAGTATGTATGTCCAGTATTCTTAGGAGGATTGTACAGCTCAATTTCCATTGGCTGAGGTTCATCTTTCTCTTGGTTTCCTCCACTTGTTCCCGCTTCATGATCATTTGCTCCACCTTCAGTGTTTGCACCTTGATCTCCTTCAACTATCCAAGTGTTTCCTACCTTGGTGAATCCCATTTTGTGCATATTAAGTGTAGAAACATGATTTAGAAGTCCAGTTGACTCCTCAAGCTCTCCTTCCACATTTACACCAAAATGCTCAATGAACTTAGAAATGAGTACCACATATGGAAGCTTGAAATCCGTGAGCCTCTTTGCCTTCATCATGTGGTCACGGATGGTGTATGTCCAGTCCACCATCACACCATTTTGGATACAATACATCACCACAAGATCACCTTCATTCAAGGTAGCATGGTTGCTCCCTCTAGGCATGATGATTTTGGTCACCACCATGGCTACCAACCTTTCCTCCACACGAAGCCTTCCCACATGGAAATTTCTAGCTTGCTCACCTTGATTTCTCACACATTGGTTGAAGTATTGCACCTTGTTGAATTCGTTCGCCGCACTAGTTTCTCCTGTTCGGACTTGCACACCTCTTTGCCTTAGGCCAGCTACATCCCTCCATGCTTGCCTAGTGATTTCCATCTCCACACCTTTGACACTTGATTTGAGAACACCATTGCTGAACTTGAGGTTGGCATAGAACACCTTCACCAAATCCGGATACACCTTACCCGAAAGCTCAAGGAAAGTCTTCAATTTTTGAGCTTTGAGATGTTGCTCAAGGTTGCCAAAGTTTTCTGCCCTTAGCCATGACATACGAATCACCTTAGGAAGAATGATTTGCTTCCTATTGATCTCAATCAAGAAGGTTTGAATTCTGTCCTCATGACCTCCAAACCATATCTCAAGTCTTCCTTGATTCATAGCATTTGGAGAGGATGAAGTAGGTGGAGCGGAGCTTTCATCATCTGAGGGGCAGCTCGTGATCTTCTAGGCATGGTGAAATGTAGGTTTGGCTCTTACTAGCAAATGCAAATGCCAATGCATGATGCTTATGCAAGTATTTATAGAATCAGCAAGTTGATTTTCAAAATCAGTCAATTAAATTGTGCAGAATATTTGGTTTCAATGTAGTACAGAAAATCAATGCAATTAAATGTGAGGGAATCTGAATCAGAAATGTAGTGATGTGTTTCCCATGCGTTTTATGATCAATCCACTCATAAAGTTCACATCTAATGCATGCACATTGGAAATCATGTAATTAAAGCACTTTATAGTCAATGCAATCTGAAAAGTTGATTTTAGCTGATGTAATAGTTGTTATATGCTGCTGCTATAGTCCAAAAATAGTCATGTGATGCATACTTTGACTGGGTCAATCAACTAAAATTAATTCAAGCAATTCCACATCAGCATAAGTGATTTTAACACATAAAAATACAGAGTTAGTCGACTAAAACTGTACCGGAAAACTGATTTTTGGTGCAGTGGCAGTTTTAAGTGAAATCTATGTGTTAAATTTGCCAATTTAGCTGACTAAAAATTTCAGATTTCACGTGTGTGTTTTGTGAGATTTAAGAGATTGAAACAGTTCCAGAACACAAATTATGCAGATTTTGACATTTTAAATGAAATCTATGTGTTGAAATTACAAATTTAGCTTACTGAAATTCTGGCAGTTTTCAAATTATGTAAATTTTTGTCATTTTAAATGCAGCACACACATGATCTAATAAGATTAGCAAGCCAAACAGATATCAACATATATTCTTCATGTCAAGAACACCTAATTTAGTTCTAAGCTTATTAAATCTATCACGTGCAAGTGGTTTAGTGAATAGATCCGCCAATTGATTTTTAGTTTTCACAAACATGATTTCAATATCACCTTTTTGAATATGATCTCTTATGAAATGATGCCTGATTTCAATGTGTTTAGTTTTAGAATGTTGGATTGGATTCTTAGTTAGGTTGATTGCATTTGTATTATCACAATATAGAGATACCTTCTCTAGCTTTACACCATAATCCATAAGTTGATGCTTCAACCATATGCTTTGAGCACATGCATGTCCAGCTGCTATGTACTCAGCCTCAACTGTAGAGAGTGTTACACAAGCTTGCTTCTTGCTATTCCATGAGATTAGGCTTGATCCAAGTAGATGGCATGTGCCACTTGTGCTTTTCCTATCCAATTTGCACCCTGCATAGTCAGAATCTGAAAAACCACTACGTGCAATGTTAGATTCATTAGGATACCATAATCCAACATTAGTTGTCCCTTTCAGATACTTGAGAATCCGTTTTGCAGCTTTGAAGTGTGATTCCTTTGGATTGGATTGAAACCTAGCACACAAGCAAACACCAAATTGTATATCCGGCCTATTAGCAGTTAGATATAGCAAGGAACGAATTAACCCTCTATATTTGGTTGAATCAACTTAGTTTCCAACTTCATCTGCATCCATAAGGCAGTTTGTAGCAATTGGAGTGGCAGCCTCTTTGCAATCCTCCATTTTGAACTTTTTCAGTAGGTGAAAACAGTATTTTGACTAGCTTAAAAATGTCCCATGCTTGAGTTGCTTCACTTGCAGCCCTAGGAAGTAGGTTAGCTCTCCCATCATAGACATCTCAAATTCTCCCTGCATAGCTGCAACAAACACTTCACACATGGAGTTATTATTTGATCCAAAGATTATATCATCTACATATACTTGAACAAGTATTACATCACTTGCATGCTTTCTAATGAAAAGTGTTTTATCAATAGCACCTCTAGCATATCCTTTAGAGAAAAGAAAGTTGCTTAACCTCTCATACCACTGTCGTGGTGCTTGTTTCAAACCATATAAAGCCTTTTTCAATTTGAAAACATGATTAGGATAAAGGTGATCTTCAAATCCAGGGGGTTGTGATACATACACTTCTTCATTTAATAAACCATTCAAGAATGCACTTTTCACATCCATTTGAGAAAGTTTGAAATTACACATCTATGCATATGCTAACAATAACCTCACAGCTTCTAGCCTAGCCACAGGTGCATATGTTTCATCAAAATCAATGTCTTCCTCTTGATTATAACCTTTAACAACTAGCCTAGCCTTATTCCTAACTATATTACCATTTTCATCCATTTTATTCCTAAACACCCATTTAGTACCAATCACATTCATTGCATCAGTTTTAGGAACAAGAGACCACACATCATTTCTAGTGAATTGATTAAGTTCATCTTGCATAGCAACAACCCAATTACTATCACACAATGCATCATTCACATTCTTAGGTTCAATTTGAGAAACAAATGCAACATGTTGAAAGAATGCAAGCTTGCGTCTAGTGGATACTCCTTGTTCTATATCACCAATTATGTTGTCCTTTGATAGTCCTTTGGGTTCAATCCACTCCTTAGGTAAGTTGTTGTGTGCAGCTTTTTCAGTCGACTGAATTTCCTTTTCAGTTGACTGATTTCCTGCAGCAGTTTCCAATTCTGCACCAGATTTCTTTTCTTGTGCTGTTTCTTCTTCCTCTACAATCTTAGGCCTTTGATCTTGCTGCACTGGTTTAGTTTCATCAAAAACAACATGCACAAATTCTTTAACAATCATTAGCCTCTTGTTATAAACTTAAAGTCACAAATCCTTCATCCTTTAACTCCAACTTTGCAATCTTGAACTTGTCATTTGTCATATGCCTTGAGCAGCCACTATCTAGGTACCATATACCTTTCTTTTCATGTTTTATGACCTGCAAAACAAATTAATATTGCATGGTACCCTTTGATAGGTTGGGTCCAACATGATTATGACTTTCTAGATCCTTTTGGGATCCATTTCATAAATCCCTTTGGTACATCATATTTTCTAGCATAGCAATTCTTAAGAACATGACCTTTCTTCATACAGTAGTTGCAAGAAATGAAGGGCATAACATTTGGCTCACTCTTGGAAAAGAAACTAGAGAACTTCTTGGCTTTCTTTTCATGGATAGGTGTATAACCAAGTCCAGCCTTTCCAAAAACACAATTTTGAAAGCCAAGAACAGCTTCCAAGTTTGCTTTTCCTCTTGTGAACTTTGCACATGTTTTCAAAAGGTATTTCACTTGATTTTTTCAAAGTAGTGCATTTTTCACAAGGTTTTATAGCTAGCTGTTTTTCAGAACAATGGACTGAATTACTGTAAATCATTTCTAAATGTTCAAAATCAGTTTTTAAGTCGACTGTTTCTGATTCTAGTTGGCTAACTCTGTTTTCTAGCCAACTATTTAATCCTTTTAGCCGATTGTTCATGACAGTAATTCTGTTTGCCTCACTATGCAACTCTTCAAAGTCATGCAACAATTGGTAATAGTCATTCTTATCTTTGGATGACAAGAAACTTACTTGGCTTGATGAGGATGATTCATATCCGGCCATGAGGCATAGATTTGCTTCCTCACTTCCTTCTTGAGATTAAGTGCTTGTTGAATCATCATTGTCCTCCCAAGCTATGTAGGCACGTCTTTCCTTGCCCTCTTTCTCCTTTTTCTTATCATCAACCTTCTCCTTCTCTTTGTTAACATTAGGACATTCAATCTTGATATGTCCTTGCTTTCCACAATTATAACATGAGAATTTAGAAGAATTACTTGAATCATTTTGTTTAGAATTGTACCTCCTTTGATTACCTTTGTTGCCTTTCCTCTTGAGATACTTTCCAAACTTCTTGACTAGTAGATTCAAGTTCTCATTGTCACTAGATTCAGCAACCTCTTCCTCGGTTTCATCACTCTTCTTAGAACTAGCATTCTAGGCTATGGGTTTTACCTTTTTCTCACTTGTTTCAAGCTCACTTAGCCTTTGCATTTCAATCTCATGCTCTCTAAGCTTACCAAACAGTGCAACTATTGTGATGATAGATAAATGCTTAGATTCAGATATGGCAGTCACCTTTGGTTGCCAATTTCTATCAAGACACTTAAGCACTTTGATGTTTAGCTCCTCTTTGTCAAATTCTTTGCCTAGACCCATGAGATGGTTGACTATGTGAGTGAACCTCTTTTGCACTTCAGCTATGGACTCTCCTTTTTGCATCTTGAAAAGCTCATACTCCCGAATCAAGTCATGCTTCCTTGCTCTTTTCACTTCACTTGTTCCTTCATGTGTAACCTCTAGGACATCCGGTAAGACCCAAGAAATTTAATTAATTAAATATTTAATTAATTAAGAAAATACGGGTAGTAGGAGCCCTTATGACAATTAATGTTAGCTTTTATAATGTGGAAAAGTATTAGCTTAAGTGGTTAAAAGTACTTAGGCATGTTGAAAGGACTTGGGTTCAAGTCTAGTGTATGCCATTATGTGTTTTTTTATTGTTTACCATTTTAATAATAATAAACTGCTTGATCATGATAAGTGATAATAAAATCCTAGATTTATAGGAATTATCATGAAACATGAATGGGTTGAATGGGTTGACATTGCCTTGATAATTAAGTTGTTGTGGGTTCGAACCTTGGCTAGCATAATTTAGCCTTGACTTGTTTGTGTTTTATTATTATTATTGGGTTCTACTAGGTTAGGGAAAACCTATAAACACTAGTAGCCGTAAAAGAAACCAAAGAGGTGTGGAATAATCAGTTAGAGTGCAATGAATTCACTTATTTTCGTGTGGATTGTTGGAGAGAGTTCTGGAGGACACTAGAACGTGAGAAAGAAGAGTGTAGATAGACTTTTCTACAAATGTTAGAGAAAGACTTGGAGCTAGATCAATAGTGGTGCAAGAAGGACTTTAAGATTTCCAATTGGCGCAAGGAATACAAGGTTAAGGGAGCTACTCTATTTGTCATATTAAATTGTATGATTTATAAAGAAGAGTGTAGATAGACTTTTCTACAAATGTTAGAGAAAGACTTGGAGCTAGATCAATAGTGGTGCAAGAAGGACTTTAAGATTTCCAATTGGCGCAAGGAATACAAGGTTAAGGGAGCTACTCTATTTGTCATATTAAATTGTATGATTTATGTGGTATGCTGTATGATTGGGTGACTTTTTTGCATTAAAATTCTATTGGTTTTGAGTTTTTGGAAATTTCCAAAAACCGCCTGGCGGCTTTGAAGGTCCGCTAGGCGATGCATGAGCGTGACACCCATTTCTGGGTTGTTTCAGATGAACCGCCGGGCGGCACGGGTGCTTCTGCCAGGCGAGACGAACAATAGTGTGATTTATGTGATATTTTTTATAGACTTTATGATATTTTGGGTTGATGCGAAAGTATCCTATGCATGTTGAATGAGATTTGGGAATTTAGGGTTCTTCACGAGTGCGGGAAAAATCTGGGATTTTCCCATAACTGTCTGCACCGCCTAGCGGTAAAGAGCTGCCGCCAGGCGATGAGTGTGGTGTACTATTAACAAAAAACACTATTTTTCGTGTTTTCGCGGAGCAGGTATCGTCGGGCGTTGCTTTCATGCTGCTAGGCGCCACTGATTTTCCTAGTCTACGCAGTTTTTGTAAAACTGCCTTTCTGGATTCGTTAACCGTCCGATTTAGGTGAAACTTTGGAAGGTTATTCACAACATGTTTTTCTTCACTTTGAACTGTGGTGATTTGCATTGGATCCCTACAGAGGGAGATATACGACACTCATGATTGGTTATTTGAATTCCCTAATAGTATGATTACTAATGGATGATTAAATGTGCTCAAGTGCTGATATGGCCTTGATTGGTTAATGTATGTATATAAACATATAGATGTGTGATTGATGAGTATGTTTGTGGTAGTGCTTGTTGAGACATGTTGAATATATGAACCTATATATGTTAGCTCGAATGTATGATGTTATGAGTGTGTGAATAAAGCCATTATTGATGATATCACTATGATCGAGTGGTGCATGATCATGACAGGTTTTGGGAAAGTATGGGAACATGATAATCATACTTTAAATGTAATGGAATTGTGAGGGCATGCGAAATAACTATATAGCTTTGATTGTGTCTTATGTGGGGTATGTGAATTGTAAGCATACAAAGGGTAGGAAAATGGAAAGGGGAAAATAAAGTGTGTGTTGGAATTGATTTAAGAGGCAAGTATATATGAATTATAAAAGAGAGGAATGTGTGCTTATATTTGAAAGATGCATATGTGTGTTGTGATGTTGGAATTTAGAATGTATGAATGTGTATATTGATTTCTGGATGTTTGAGAATTGAATGGTTGAATTCTAGGAAAGGAATCAGAGTACCTAAAACCAGTAGTGTCACACTAGTGGTGTAGCGCCTGACGGTGTAGAGTGGACCGCTAGGCGATAGTAGGAAACAAGGATGTCTTGTGAGTTGTGGCGCTCGGCAGTGATGTGGAACCGCCAGGCAGTCTGTACTGTCATTTCGCCTAACAACGCTTAGGCTGCGCTAGGCGATGGTGTAGTGGCAGGGTGTGTTGTGATATGTTTTGCATGGCTTGTTGTGTTGGTCCTGGTGTGGGATATGCTGGTGATGAACACGTGATGATATGAGCGGGGAGGTTCATATCCTATTACTTTCGTGTGAGGATACCAACGAGGTAGGTTCGTATGTTCCGTGCTCACACTTGAAAGATGTTGTGTGCGGGGAGGTACGTAGCTGGTGGATCACGTGTGTTGGACTACGAGTGGGTGGGTCCGTAGAGTTGGACTACGAGCGGGGAGGTTCGTAGTGTTGGACCACGAGAGGGCAGGTTCGTGGAAGCATTAGAATCCCTAAGACCAGCTTGAGTATGTACCTTGTGTAGCTTAGTGTGCTTTGAGTTGTTTTCGTTATCATGTTGTGATATGAAACTTGGATCAGGGGATGCTATGCCATGAGCGGGTAGGTTCATGGATGGTGGTGAACACGTGATGATATAAGCGGGGAGGTTCATATCCTATTACTCTCATGTGGGGATACGAGCGAGGTAGGTTCGTATGTTCCGTGCTCACACTTGATAGATGCTGCGTGGGGGGAGGTACGTAGTTGGTAGATCACGTGTGTTGGACTACGGGCGGGTAGGTCTGTAGAGTAGGACTACGAGCAGGGAGGTTCGTAGAGGCAGGACCAGAAGCGGGCAGGTTCGTGTGAGCATCATAAACCCTGAATCTGAGGCTAACTGATTGTGTGTTGTGAAGGTTGAAAAGCCTTGGGGATTAAGGTTTTGGCCAAGAATTAACTAGAATAAAATAGATGTGTGTATCTTGACTTTTATTAACTTATATGTTAACTGTTTATGAGCTCACCCTATCTACTTGTATTTGGTGATGATCGTGTAATGCGTTACATGGGAGCAAATGATGTTGCAGGTGGTGCTGGTGAGGCATAGCATCGGAGAGAGGGTTAGCTGGGAAGAGCTTTTACTGGAGTTTTATCATTATTATTTTTATGAACTTTGTAAACAGTGTTTTACTTATTTGTGAATTTGGATACTATATTGGAATTTCATAAATTATGGATTTTTGGATAACTTTCGTTTAATAAATGTTTTGAAATTTCCCGCGTTTTTGGGAAATGGATTTATAATTAATGAGATTTTATTTTCTTATTTTATTTTATTATTTAAACCCAGAATATTTGATAGGGATGTTACACATCCCATATTTCCTTTGCATTCTTACATTGGGAGACCCTAAAAAATTCATCCATACTCAAAGATGAAGTGATGATGTTCTTGGCATTGCAATCATATTGAGCTCTTCTCCTTTCTTCATCATTCCATTCACTCCAAGGCTTATCTACCTGCTTATTATCAACAACACATTTAGGAGTATATGGTTCATTAACTATTGCATCCCAAATTCCCTTGTCTATAGATTCAATGAAAATTTGCATCCTTATTTTCCAAAACTGATAGTTTAGGCCACAAATCATAGGTGGTCTATCAATAGAGGCACCTTCAACAAAAGGGAGTTTACTTTCAGCCATTTCAAAAAAAAATTTATCAAACTTGAATACCTTTCAAGAACCTTGCTCTAGATACCAGTTGTTAGTTTTGAAATGGTGAGCTTAACCAAGAATGAGGGGTTGAATTGGCTTTATAAAACTTTTTCGAAAGCTTAAACCTCTTTTCAATTGAATCTAATGGACTGGAAAGTTTGGATGTAAATACAGCAGACCAATACACTTTTAGTCAATTAAAATATAAAACAGCAGACTAAATTGTTCTTGATGCTATGAAACAGTCAATTAAAAATGCAATTCAGTCGGCTAAAATACTAGAGAATTATGCAGAATGCAGAATTTGCGAATTCAACTCAAACAACAATCTTTTACATACAAGACATGTTCCAATCAGTATTTATAACAAGTATAAAGCCTCAGATTACACAAGAACGCATTAAATCACACCAAAGATCAAATTGCTTGGTTTTCTTGAGTTTTTAAAGAGTTTCAAAGAGAGAGAGATGAGGGAAAGAAGATTGCACAGTTGTTTTTATACTGGTTCACTCAATCACAAAGCTACATCTAGTTTACCAAGACAACCTGAACCTGGTTTCTATTATATTCAAAATTTTTACAAATCACAAACCAAGATTACACTTTTGAACACAAAACACACAACATTTTTGACTCACAAAAATTTAGAACCACAACCTACAAGAATCACACTTGCAGACCTGAAATCACATCAGGCAAACCATCCAAAGCAACAAGAACATCCAAACCTGATGGTGGTTGTCCCTAGCACACCATACATGTGTTCTTCAAGCTACTCACAAGCCAAAATGCCTCCAAGATCAACCAAGATCTTCAAACATGAGTTGCAGTTGTCTATTGCAGAGAGAGAATGCTTCCCAAAGATGAATGACAAGATTTCGTTCAGAAAAACTCAGATTCGCACCTCTGCTAGTGAAAAAATAGCTTATATAGTTTTGGTTTAAGTGAAATTAGTCGATTGAATTTTTTGTATAGTCAGTTGATTTCACCTGACTTAAGTGAAATTAGTCGATTGAAAAATAATTCAACTGACTGAATGCATTCATACCAGAAACTATATACAACAAGCCTTTTAACCTGTTAAAACCCATTTTAACAGATTAAAAGAGACACACTAAGGCACACAAGACATCTAACCTATGCCATATAGCCTACCAAAATTGTATAACACTAAACCATTACATTTAACATGTTATTTTCAGATTTAACACACTAAAACTAAATCTTCAAGTGGATCTTCATTAATCTTCATCAAACTTTATCAAACACTTAAGATCTTCATGCACACGACTTTATCAATTCTTTGCTTCAAGCTTGCTCGTGCCAACACCTTTAGCCTAACCCAACTAAAAATTTAAATTGAAAATTTGGATTGGATTTTTTTGATTATCGATTTTTGAAAATCTTGATTTATAGAATGGATATCCAATCCATAAAACATATAAAATGTAGATTAGATTGAAATCTAGATCCATTAAAATGAATTTTAATTGGATTGGATTTTTAATAAAATGGATTTTAAATGGATTGGATTGAAGCAAAAGTGGATTGAATCAAGAAAATTAGATTTTTTGCCCACCCTACAGAAAAGGAACACCAATCCAAATAGTTCTTGAATAAACACAAGCTACACCATTCAAAACAATAATATGCATGACCTTTTTCATAAGTTTAGACAGAGAAATGTTTAGTTATAAAAGGTTATCAATGTAAATAATTAAAAAGTACAAATCAATTATTTTTTATTAATTATAACTCTCATGTGTATCTTAATTAATATATATATATATATATATGTATGTATATATGTATGCATGTATACATATATATATATATGTATGTATATATATATGTATGTATATATATACATATATATATATATATACATACATATATATATATATACATATATATATACATACATATATATATATATATATATATATATATATATATATATATATATATATATATATATATATATATATATATATATATATATATATATATATATGTTTGTCTAGCCCATGCTTATAGAGTGAGTTATATTGTCGATGCTAACTTTTGGAAGCTATTTATTTACATTCTTGTAGTGAATTGAGAATAAAACAATCTTAGGACTTATTTGAGATTTTGGTAAAAACTATGAACCAATGGAATATTTTAACCTAAATGCTAGACCTTATACCAGAATTACAGTATATCTCATAACAATCATTTTTATGTTAAAGGTATTCAATTCTAGAAAATAAAGAGACAAATGAAAAGAGAACATACTTTTTTTAGTACACTATATTAACCATAAGTTCCAAGGGAGGAATAACAAGAAAACCAAGCACAACAATTTTTAGTGAGAGTATTTTATAAGATTTATTAATAACATACCATCAAGAAAGAGACAAATCCCTACCAGATTTAAATAACTCCCAAATTGTAGGTTTCTATCCACTACGAGAAAATGTTCCATTAGTAATCAATTTTAGTGACCAAAAGTTATTAATCACTATAGTGACCAATTTAGATATCAATTTAAAAAATAAAAAATTATTGGTTACTAAAATAGTCACTATTATAAATAAAAAATTATAATTGGTCACTAAATTGGTCATTAATTAATTATAGACCAATATAGAAACTAAGTCATTTTGGTAGCCAAAACCATAGTAGCTAATTTTAAAGACCTATTTAGTGACCAACTATAATTTTTTATTCATAATAATGACTATTTTGGTAACCAATATTTTTTTACTTTGTAAATTGGTATCTAAATTGGTAAATATAATGACTAACAATTTTAAGCACTAAAATTAATTACTAATGAAGTATTTTCTTGTAGCTATCCTTGGAGATAGTAACTCAGCTTGTTCTTTCACACACCAAATCATTAACATGGTCCCAATATATATGTAGTATTAAAACTCAATCGTAATTAGGAATAAACTCATTCAAGAAATAGAAAGAGAAAAGAACACTTTTGAAAAGCAATTATTGGGAGATTACACCCGATCGAAAGTAATACATAAGTAAGGGAATACAAAGACAGATGAAAAGCTGCCAATGCCTGCAAGTTCATAGAGAAATTAATACAAACTTACAATAGTATAATGAAAAACATTTTAAATTTTGAAAGAAAGTAAAACAACAAGAACACTTAATGTATCGAAATATAAACAAACATAGTTTTGTTCATTAATTAAAGTTGCATGGACCCTCATAAATGTGGTGGAATTACCATAAAGAACAACAAAAGAGCATTATCCAGTTTAAGAGTTGTAAGCATGATTTTCTATTAGCATAGCCAGGTGAGCTTAAATGCATTAATTTAAATAGAGTTCTATAATCTACACAAACATGCTCTAATTCCAATCATTTACAAAGAATTCACTCTTACCCGCCAACTTTCCCGATAGATTATTAATATTAGTATTATTATATTAATCATGCATTAATTTTTATTATATTTATTATATTTATTTATTACAATATTAATACTAATAATACTAATATTAGTAATAGTACTAATATTAGTATTAATATTAATTTTTAGGTTTAAATATGTTTTTGGTCCCTTAACTTTCAGTGAAAATTGGAATTAGTCCATTTATGAAACCTTGGCCTAATTTAGTCCTCCAACTCTACAAAGGTTTGGATTTAATCCTTTTAAAAAAATATTATTAATTTTATTTAACGTTTCAAACGTGTTTCAAGACAGTTTCTTAGCTAACACTGAAGCGGAAATGTGTCAAGTGGGATAAACAACTCAGATGCTCCCATGAAACACGTTTAAAACATTAAATATACTTAAAAAAATTGGTTAAAATGACTCAATCCAAACATTTCTAAAGTTTGAGGACTAAATTAGGCTAATGTTTCAAAAAGAAACTAATTACAATTTTCACTAAAAGTTAAGGGACCAAACACATATTTAACCCTAATATATTTATTATATTTATTTATTATAATATTAGTATTTATATTAATCATTATTTATAATGATAGTAGTAAAAATTATAACCAATACTAATATTATTATTATTATTATTATTATTATTATAATAATAATAATTATTATTATTATATGTTATTATTATATATTATTACTATTAGTATTATTAACATTATTAGTAATAAAGTTATTATTGTTATTAATAATATATTAATTGTATTATTATATATTATTGACTAGAGAAAATAACTACTAGAAAAAATATTATTATTACTATTATTAATATATTTTGTAACATCTCATTTAATAGCTTTTAAACTACTAAATAAAACATGGAAGTTAAGTATATTCTTATACAGTCATCCAAAACTGAGTAATGACAATACTGTATGTACAAGACCTCTAGAAGAAAGGAAAGGTAAATTCTAACCACTTACTACAAAACACACATATCTATAGGACCTTTGGATACTCCTGCTCAGTCCTACTATCAACACCACGCGAAAACTCTCCACTTGCACCCTCCTTTGCTCACACATTTAAGTGATCATTGCAAAGAATAAAACAAAGGGTAGACAAACATAAAACACGTAGGGTAACCTAATAATGATTTAAAGAAGGTTACATTAGAGTAAGAGCATAATAACAATCCATTATCACAAATTCACACAAGAACATTCCAATACTCACACGTCATTCAACTCTAGACTCAATTATCCGGATATATGCAATTAACATCGGACCTCTTGGTGGCTTGCACCGGTGTATGATTCCCAAACTCTGCAGAGTTTGGCCTCAAGGGGTTATCACCCAATCATAACATCAGGTAAGTCTCCTTCGCGCCGAAGACTTGATCGAGTCCAATGTCTAAGACTTCTTACTACTCCTCACGACATAACTCATTATACTCTATATGAGCCTTAATGGTTATTGGAGCGTCAGGATACCAACCAAAACTGAGTCCTTATGTCTTTGCATACCCTACCTCATCCACACTTAGAATTTCTCCATGAAATTCCTCCATAATTCACATACAACAAGTCCATATTCACCCAATCTCACTCAAAGCATACCAAGACAGTCAAAATAATTCATTTCAGATCAGTTAATGCAATGAAACACATCAAAATAGCAAACACATGAAATCTGGCAGCCAGCGCTCAGCCTCAGATTCCAACGCTAAGGCTCAGCATTAAAATTTTGTTCCAGACCTACAAGGGTCCCAGCATTGGGACACCGCTCGGCTAGTGCTCAGCCTCATTCTTCTCGCATTTTTCAGCGCCAGGCATCGCTAGGCTGGCGCTCAACGCTGATCCTCTCGCATTTTTCAAGGCTCAGCCTTGAATTCTGAGGCTCAGCCTCACACTAGAAAATAGCACATATTCTGGTTTTCGTTGGGAGATGTTTCACTTGATTTCATGACCCAAATTGGCACCTCCATGGTAGTGTTGTCTAGTTTTCAAAATGGTTTTTAAGCAAAGTGAGATGATACCAATTAGAGCCATGATTCAAGTGTTCATTTTCCAATTCAACCTCAATTCACACAATGCAATCACAATTTCACTTATACCAAACATCAAACAATTCACATTCCATCATACTTCAAACAATCAATTCTAATTACACACAATTACATTCATTGTATCCTCTAATTAAATCCAATTATCTGCTTCCCTTACCTGATTAACTCGCACAATCTACTGCCAAAAATCTAAAACCCCTTTTCCATTGCCGATGCTCATAAATCAACCTAAAATTATCAGAAACATGATCAGAGAACATCATTAGAGCCACTGATCGACAGAGAATTTTTACATGATACGCAAACCTCACATGCTATACAGATTACAACACATGCAAGATTTTCAAGAAAAGACCGAGAAAAGAGCAGAATTATAACTTACTCAATTCAAGGTTCTGATCGAACAAACTTGGAGATCTCACCGAAGTGATCACTCTGGCGATCTCTGATTTCAAAAAGGATGAGAGAATGGTAAGATATTTTAGAGAGAAGTCAAAGAAAATGTAGAGGACAGAGTTTTAGAAAGATAGTGTTTTCTAAATAATGAAATCCTTTTATGAAATTTCTATTTATATATAAGCGGTTTATTATTAAAATAATAATAATAATAGGATCTCATTATTTTAAACACAAACACTCTTTTAATGTGATTTTCTAGATTCTCACATTTTTATTATTATTGTTATCGTTGTTATTATTATTACTTATATTAATAATAATTATTAATAATATTAATAATTATTATTATTACCATTAATAAAAATTATGATTAAGAACTATAATTATTATATTATTATTATAATTACTTTTATATCTAATTTAAAAAATTGACATTCCAAAAATATTATTTATTAACCACCATAATAATAATAATAATTATTAATATTATTTTTATTATTTATAATTATTATTGATATTATTATAAATATAATTGTTATTACTATTGTCATTATATATTATAATTATTTTATTTTTATATAATTATTATTATTATTATCAATTACTATTATTAAAGTTGTTTAAAATTATTTTACATTAAAACATTAAAATTATTTTATTAAAATTATATAATTATTTTTATATAATTATTTTACATTAAACTTTATTTAAAATTATTTTAAAGTTGTTAATAGAAAATAATGCTAATAAGAAAAAAAATCATAAATTATATTGATATTTTATTATATCATACTTTAATATTGTTTTTTATTTGAATTTATATTTTAAATAATTGCATATTTTTAAAATGTATAAAATTCAATAATTTCTATACAAATGTTTTAGTTGGTGTAAAAAGAATAATGATATAAATTTAAGAAAAATTAACTAGTTTATGTAACAATAAAAAACAAATAAATTTAAAATTTGAAAATAATTTTAAGTCAAATTGAATGTGAAACAAATTTAGATAAACTTAGTTTTGTTGAAAATATATAATAAAACTATCAATTTTAATAAAAAAATTGAATTTAATAAAAATATTTGTATAACATTTATATAAACGTTAATTTTTGTTTCAATTTGGAGGGGGATGAAATTGCACAATTTTTAAAAAAATGAGGACTAAATTGAGACAAAAATTAAAATACAGGGACCAAATTGAGAATGAGAAAATGACACCTGACATAATTGTTACACGTGACATTGTTACGGCCACGTGGCATGATGTTAGCTTGACACGTGGCAAAATTTTAATATTAAAAAAATAAAAAAAATTCAAAAAACAATTAAAAAAAATCAAAAAATCTAGAAACTGACACATTAAACCCCATTTAACACCGTTACTACACCACTAACGGAAAGGACTTGATTACATCAAATTTCCCAAAATAGAAACCAAATTGAGATAAAAAAAATTTGAGGGACCAAATTGATATTTTGCTAGGAAAATGGGGACCAAAAGAATAATTTAACCTTATTATTATTGATATTATCATCAACTATAATTAATTATCATTATTACTATCAATTATAAGTATTATTATCATTATTAATAACTATAATTATTATAATAGTTATTATTATTATTTTTGTTTTTATTATTATTGTTCGATGCACATTTTACTTTTACTTACTATGTAGGAATCATATTTCATTTAGTTGCCCGTTTATTTATTTTGTTCATTTATACATTTGAACAATTATTTCAATTAAAAAAAATAGTTACTAAAATTAGTAAAATAATAAAATTGAAAAAGAAAATATTTCTATTATAAATAATTATTTAAATTTAAAATATAATAATTAAGAGGATAAAGTTGAAAAAACAAAAAAAAAAAGAAGATACAAAAGATGTTTATCTCTTTA
>Ga0214543_1002337_pt1 | contig 37218 bp, 18 predicted proteins | sample CNSS2metaG_FD_160094 | JGI IMG/M metagenome (GOLD analysis project Ga0214543, IMG submission 160094) | Root nodule microbial communities from cowpea collected in UCLA plant growth center, Los Angeles, California, USA - CNSS2 | ecosystem: Host-associated > Plants > Roots > Nodule | place: USA... | reverse complement strand
TTTATATATATATTCTAATTTTTTTAATATATATATATATATATATATATATATATATATATATATAAGTTTTAATTAAATTTAATTACTAATTTAATTTTAAATTGGAGAGAACAAAATTTGATCGTTTTAAAAAAATAGTGGAATTTAATTGAATCAAAAGTTTAAGTAGAGGGATTAAATTGAAATTTTTTTAAATAATAAACAATTTTAAAAAATTGAAGATGTAACGTCTCATTTAATCGATAACCCTAATTAAATAAAACGTCACACAGAATAACATAGCAGCGCCATCTTGGAACATAAGTATAACTCATTACAATTCTCAAAGTACAGCACGATGGCATAAGCCAAATAAGATACAAATTTCAACAATACTCCAATTTAAAATTAAAGGCCAAGCAAATACATGAGCCATAGCCTTATAACAAAGCCCAAAGTAGTAGAATCCAGTCCAGGCAGACTACGCAGCAGAATCATCCCTTCCTTATTGACCTCGAGTGCCTCTCGCATCTGCTCACATCAATAAATTGATGATCATCACAAAAGGAGAAGAACCACATACAAGACAACCGAACAAGCAACAAGATAAGCTAGAGTAGAAACGATTTATTATGCAGTCACATGTTATCACACAATCCAAACAATATTTATCAACCAATCATGTTATGAATTCTCAAACAATACACTAGACTCAGACTCAACTCATCCGAATTACATATAATCTAGTCGGATTCAACGGATGCTTGCACTTGTGGTGGATATTTTATCTCACCCCCGAGATGCTCACCTCCGAGCTAAGTGTTACAAGTGGTACAATGTCTCGATCCCCACACACAAGGTTAACCCTTAATGAGTACAGGCCTCCTGCTACTCTCACCACAAGAGTCAGTCTGTCCACTCTAAGTGAGACTAACTGACTTCTTAGAGTGTTAGGATGCAACCTTACCTTGAATCCTTACCAAATTATATAGATGGGACACCACTATGAAATCTCACTAACAGAGGTCATGGAATTACGTCCCGACCACTGAAGCACCACCATGAGGTCTCACCTAGAGGCTCATGGAATTATGCACTGACACAGACCAATCATACTCCATCAATCAAGTATTATTTATCATGCACATAACTCTCATGCCAACCTTTATAACCAAATCCACATTCATATTCCATGTTGAATCCATTCCAACTCATTCTTCCCAATCCATGATATGGAATTGTACTTCATACCAATACCATGCCATTTTGATACCAACCATTTCATTGATATCGCATGTCAAGATTTATCCAAGTTCATGATTCACAATCCATGAATCACATCACTCATGCAAATTCATTCATCTCATACTTTATAAATGCATACAAAGACATACATATATCACAAAATAGTATTCATCCCAAATAAATGAGTGCCAACATTTAAGTACCTGAAATTCCATACAATCAAGCACAACCCACAACCATAATTCTTACACCAAAATTCCTAAGAAAATTTATTATCACCAAAACCAAAAATCAATGCAGTAATGCGTGACACATTTCTCAATCTAAAAACATCTAATCGACGATCCAACCGGTCAAACCATAAAATAGCATGTTATGAACGAAATGTCAAAATTTGAGCTCAATCCAACGGTTAATGAGTCGGGAAAGTCAATTTTACTAAAACTGCGCATATCAGAAAAATACACAGTCGCCCAACGACCAAGTCAACTCGCCCAGTGACTGTGCGACGCATCAGAATACGATAAATAACGTCAAATATCACAGTTTCATGAATATTTGAACCCCTAACTCAAAACTAACGTTTTCCTCAAACTTTTCTCATATTTCATAAAACATTTATCGCATAAAATAGAAATAACGTGAAACCCTAGCTTTCCTTACGTGGAGAGGGGTTAGCAGAGGACTTCGACACCCGAACAATGACGAACAGTAGCTCAAACAATAACTTTGAGGGCTGGAAAACAGTGGAATGAGCTTAAAACAAGTTCATTAAGACAACCTTCGTTGGAACGAAGAATGAACAAAATGGAGCAAGAGCATGAGTTGGAAGCTGACTTATGAAGAGTAGAGAACTGGTCTGAGTTCACTTGATGAGAAACAGTGGCTGAACCCTAGCAGAGTTTCACAACTGCTCAAAGAGAAAGTAAGGGAGAACTATTTTTTTGCAATGATACGAGTGAGTTGCTTAGGGCAGGTCTTGGGTCATTTAGCTCCCTATGGGCCAACCCTTAGGCCCCTTAGGCCCATTAGACCTTGGGACATCCCTTAAATATTGGGACTAAAATAAGAGGACTTTACAGAAGACAAAAATTTAACTTTTTAAAAAAATTAGAGAAGTAAATTGAATAAAAAATAATAAAGAAACCAAAATAATCAAACCAGCAAATTAAATAAACTAAATTACTAATTATACTAAAATATAAAAAGTAGACCACATATATGTCTTTGAAAAGAAATTAAATAAAGAAAATCATAAAAAATGTGTTAGTGAACTAAAAGGAAGAAGTTTTAATTGATCGTGAACTTTAGTAATTAGTTCGAAAAATATAATAATATTTTTGAAAAAGATTAATTTCCAACACTTGACCTATAAATAGCATTTTTAAGTATATCTAATCACATTTAGTTAAAATATTAAAAAAAATGACTTTGATTAGTAATAAGTTATTATTTTCAATTAAAGTAAAAGAAAATGTAATTTGATAAATAATAGATAAATTTGTAAAATTTTAATTACTAATACTTATTAAAATGATGTAAGATTATTGTTTTGAAGAGGCTGTAACAAATATAAAAATTGGGTTTAGGTTGGAATATTTATTTGAACAACCTATTTTCATGTAAAATTTAGTATTATTTCACGTGAAAATGAAATTAGAATTTAATTAATTACTAAATATAAGATTTTTAGAATAGGTAAAAGGTTAATTTAATTAACTCTTGTAAAGTTGGTTTCAATTTGGTTCAAGTTTTTAATGAGTGATACTTAATTTTAACTTTGGACTTGGATTAATTTTAGGTTGGGTCAACTTCTTTTAACCTTTAGCTTAAGTCGATTTGTCTCAAATTTTGGTCAGAGCTACTTCATCTTAATTCTTCAACCTATAATGATTTGTCCTGACTTGTGACTTAGATCGACTCGACTTTGCATGAGATGGATCTGACTTGTCTCAAACTTTATTAACATTGGTTTGACCTAAACTCAATCCGATCTAGATTCAAACACATACTAGTGCAAAGGTTGACTCTGGTCCATTAGGCTTGTTTTGCTATTTAGGTCTTATGAATTTCTTCTTAAGTGGACTTTTTGATGCTACACGTCTGTTTAACTTAGTGCTTAACTCTCTGCACTCAGTTACCTCTAACTTGAGTTTAGTATCATGCAATTAGTTGTATCCATTTTTTATATTAAAATTTTCTCACTTATTAATTCTTTTATATTTTCACACTTTTTATTTGTTTTAAACAATAATTGTTTTTAAACTTAAATATATTTTTATTCTTTATAAAACGAGTTTGTCTTAATTTTTATTTTATAATTTGTTTATAAGGTTTGAAATTGTTATTTTTGGTTATTGTAAAATATATAAATTTCAATGTGATATCTTTTAATTTATTTTTTTGCTTTTACTCTTTTGAATTTTTAAAGAACTAATTTAGTTGTGGCATCAGTTTTAGAATATATAAAAGATATATTTAATAAAAAAATTATGTTACTTGATTACTTTTTTTCCCTATTATTTATTTGTTTTAATCCATTTTATTCCTTTATTAACAGAAAGTTCAACCAAGTCTCTCAATTTAAAAAATATATTAATGTGAATTTTTTAAATTTAATTAAGTCTCTCAATTATTCAAAACACAATAATGTGTCTATTTACGACAAATACAAACGAGGAATTTAGTTGATACTTTTATTAATAGTGCAACTAAATTAAGACAAATAAACAAATACAAATATAATTAAATAGTTTTTTAATATACTAAATACAGACATTATATTACACTTTATTACATTGAAAAAAAATTCTATTATTTTTATGAATAATTAATTGAAAATAGAAAAATAATACAATTTAAAATACACATGTAATATTTAAAAATAATTTTAAAAAGATTAATTATTTAATTATTTAAAAATAAAATAAACTGTTTATGTATTCTATTAAATAAATAAACTGTTTTTAAAAGAATAATATCAAGAAATTTTATGTAACCGTTATTTAAAAAATATATATAATTATCTACAAATAAAATAAAAACGATTTAATTATTTGTGATGGTAAATAAGTGAATAAACAAGTTTTGTTTGTTAATGAATAAAATTATCAATTAAAAGATAACATTTTCGTATAAATGAAATTATCACTTAGATTTTTTTTTTCAGGATACGTCAGCTCTAAACAAGAGTCAGATAACTATGATAAAAAAAGGTAACCAGTTTTAATTTTGAAAGAACTAAAAGTAAAAAGTCTTTCATAAAAATTAAATTCAAAGAATTAAAAAGTATATTTAAACCTTTTAATTGTTATTTTCATATTTAAAAAATAAAAGGTATTGAATAGAATTCGCGATGAAGTTTTTTTATGTAAGATTTTATTTAAAATAGTCTGCATAAAATAAAATCCTTAGAGACTTAGGTGTCACCTGTCACCGACAAAATAAAGCAAATTCTGGTAAAAAAAAAATTTAAAAATGTTCTAGTTAGTTTAGAGGAAGACCTTCGAACCGATGATAAAGTTTGGTTAATCTCAAATAGAAATCAGAAAAAGGAAAATAAATGGAGACATGAAAGGAAAGAAAGTGCGAGAAATGTGCAAATGGTTGATTGAAAATTAAGTATTGAAAAAACATAGAGAAAAGTGTGAAATTACTTTCATACTCATTTATTTAAAATTTCACCCGCAAATGAAAATTTGATTGTTTTTAATTTAGTTTTTATTCTAAAAATTCATATTTACCACGTATTGTTAGTATTGTTATTTTCGCTTTAAAAATGAAATATCTTATTGAGACTTTGTAATGATACCGTAAGTGTTATTCAAACCAGTGATGCAACCATTAGAGATACGTGTTGTATACGAACAAGGAAATAAATTAGGTCCTAACAAAAACAAGTGCTTAAATAAGAATAAAAAAAATATGTTATGTTTGTTGAGATGAAAATGTTACGTTGATTATGAAATTTGATGTGTCTTGTAAAATTGATAAAGGAGAGGAAGAACAAAAGAAAGAAACAAAATGAAAGAATTTCGGACATAATATGAGAGCAGGTTAAATGTTGAACTGAAAGAAAATCGACGGTTAGAGAAAATAAAGAACATAAAAAGCTTAATACTTAATTTTTGTTTTAAAATTTTCGTACATACTTTCATTCTTAAATGACGTTGAAACTCACGGACAAATAAGCATTTAATTATCATAAAAAGACATAATAGTACCTTTCAAATTTTGCAATGAATATTTTCACTTTTAAATAACATTAACTCACCGACAAATAAATACTTAATTGTTTAAACTCGTTTATTTATTTTTATTCCAAGCATTCATTTGTATTGCTAGTTGTTACTATTAAAAGAATTGAGACAAAAAATAATTAATTTTGAATAACCTAATTCTTCTTTTATATGTTGTGTGTGTGTACACAGATAATGCAGGTTAAGCAAGTTAAAGATTAACCTAATAATTCTCTATTGTTTGATGTAACATTTAAATAATATCACAAAAACTATTGCACCAACTAGCTGATATTTCTTTTATTTCATAATAAATGAGAATATTGTTTTAAATTATTTTATCATGTAAGTGACCTCGGGACAAGACACTCTTTATGACATTTTCTGTATAACTGTCAAAAAATTCATAAACTTGAAATCGACATTAAACCAACCAAACTAGTGACGACATGGGTTAATTTGGTCAATCCATTAACTCTAACTACTGCTTCAGACGCATCGTTAATTCACAGGACAAAATCACCCTTTCACTTCTTTTCCTCCTGGACCTAATTCTATGCTAAATAAACTTATCCTTTTGCAATTTAGTAAGGGTATTTTCGTCATATCAGATTCACGCGCTTCAACGTCCATACCCAAAATAACCCCGAAAGGATGAAGATTTTTGCACGCAGTTTGTCTCATCTCATGCCACCGTCGTGACCGCGAACCAATAGGAAATGAGGAGGGTATTTCTGGAATTCAGCATCATAATCCGCCACGTGGAAGACACACACGTGGCATCTTTACCCTTCTCTCGTCGTTTGCTTTTAAATACACCATCCCTTCTGATCCGCTCCTTATCCTGTCCTTCCTCACCGCTCCACTGCCAAACAAACAAACAAAAGATCAATCAACACTCTCTCTCCACTCTCCGTTGTCGCCGCCGCCACTATCATCGGAAAATTTCAGCCACTCACCGGAGATTATGGATGCTCCGGCTGCTGATCTCGATTTCCTAAAGAATAACAGCCATCGCTTGTTTGGAAGCCCCAACCTTCTTATCTGGTAGAAACCCTAAGCAAAAGCGATTTAACTTGCCGAGAGTTTATTAGTTATTCTATTATCGTCCCTTTTGAAATAATTCAAACAAATTAGAACGAAGACTGTTCTGCCAGAAAAGCATTTATTACATATCATAATTGTTGTATCTCTCATTTAGCTAAAATCTGCAGTTTCTAGTCAACTTACTGCAAAGTTGTTTGTGCACATTGAAATCCAAAATAGCGGTCCAGCTTCTGCAGAGTTTCAGTTTCAAAGATTTAATTAGCTTTCAAATAGATTATATAGATTAGTATTTTTATCTGTTCTGACTCCCAATTTAAAATCAAGTTCGTGCTTCGGAAATGAACGAGAGGGAGAATTGAAACTCGAGAGAAACTAGTTGTGTTCCGAAACACAGTCATATATCGTCATCATGCCTTTCACAATGAAGATTCAGCCAATTGATTCGCCCGTTCACGAGGAGGCCATTCGGCTTGAGCCGGTGAAGCCAGTGATGAAGTCGCGGCTGAAGCGACTCTTGGAGCGCCAGTTCTCTGGCGTCCTCCGCAATTCGGCGGCAGAGAAGATCGTGGCCGAGGAGCTGCCGCGTTCCGGCAAAGATGGTTTCGCTGATTTCGAACCTAGCTCAGCGTGTCTGGCGAAGATGGTGCAGAGTTTCATGGAGGAGAATCACGAGAAGCATTCCGCTGCCGTGAAATGCGCGCGTAACCGCTACAACAGCTTCGAGGATAGCTCTGACGCCGAAACGCAAGCGTTTGGTAGTTTTAGCGACTCGAGTTATTCTTCCTCTGGTGAAACACAGGAAATCCTCAAGGTATTTTGAATTAATTGCTCTGTAATTTATTTTTCCCCTGCGCAATCCGTTTTCCTTATGTTGCTTTTTTGTGTTATTTGGTAGGGTTTGGTGGCATGTGCGAGTGTGTATGAGAGGAATTTGCTAGCGGACACTACAAAGATCATTGAGAAGAACAAGGCAACGTGCAAACGCAAGGACGGTTGTTGCAGAAAGATCGTCACTGAAGGGTTGTTGGCTCTCGGATACGACGCTTCTGTATGCAAATCTCGCTGGGAAAAATCAACGTTTTGCCCTGCCGGTACACACACTCTCTCTCTCTGTTTGGAAAATATGGCTTAAGGAATTAATCGTTCAAACAAACACGAAATTCTAATTTAGGGTCTTGCTGATAAATTAATTGATTTGTGCAGGTGAATATGAATACATTGATGTGATAATGGGAAAGGAGCGGGTGGTGGTTGACGTTGACTTCAGATCAGAATTCGAGATTGCTCGACCCACCAAGACATACAAAGCGATCCTCCATACTCTTCCTTACGTGTTCGTCGGCACGTGCGACCGGTTGCAGAGCATCGTGGCAATCGCTTCGGAGGCGGCGAAACTGAGTCTGAAGAAAAGGTGCATGCATGTTCCGCCGTGGAGAAAAGCGGAATACGTCAAAGCCAAATGGCTCTCCCCCTACACATGCTCGCGTGGAGTCAAAGAGGAGACCGAAGAGAAAAAGCAGCTTGCGGAAGCGTTGTTGTTAACTGCTGCTGCATGCGAAACTTCCCGTGAAGATGATGAAAAATCAAAGTCAAAATTGGTGGTTCAGAAGCCACTGGAGATAAAACCAAAGAGCTCACAGTCCGGTTTGGCAGCTGTGTTCCATGAAAAACCGTGATTTTTTTTATCTTTTATTTTTTTGTTTACTTTTTGGGCTTTTTGTTTCATATAACGTTTTCAGAGTGAGGATTCTAAAAGGCTGTGTAAGTAGTTTTACTATGACAACTCTGTGCCCTTCTGCTTTTTATTGTAAGGGATGGATTTTTAGTGACAGGAATAAGAAGTAAAGGTTAAAGAATTATATTGTCAGCTATTTGAGAGATTGTGAGAAGTTGATTCTTTACTTATTTGATAATTTTAGTGGATTGCTTCTTTTTGTTTTTTGGTTGCTTGGCTTGAATTATCTTCTATTCCGACAAATTATTTTGAATTTGATTCGGTGGGTTGAAGGAAGAGATTGGGAGTCTTGATAAAATGATAGAACATTTGTAAGTTACTCCTTGTTTGAAGCTTGATTCTGATTCTTTCCTTGAAGAGGAAGTGATGGACTTGACAAACAAATCTGCTGCCACTGTAGATGCCTTCAAACACACTAAAATATGTGAAGAAGATAGAGTATTTTGTAATGCAATCTTTAAAATCATTCAATTGTACACTCCCAAAAAATGCAAGGACAATGGGTTGTAAATGGAAGATACTCTCACTCTCTCTCTCTTGTTTTACTTTTAGAAAAATTTTATGTCTGTGCACAGGATGCTTCCACGTATTCATCATCCTCACTTTCTGCAAAAACGTCAGGATTTCTTTTTCACATAGCAAATATTAGTAAACAATTGAGTATTGAGTTTTGTTCAAGGGGATGACATCATAAAATGCTATTCATTCTCTCACCGGGAATTGTGCAGTAGGATGACTTGGTTTCTCTGATAATGTTGTCGGTATCTAGAAACTAGGTATGGCTACCATTAGTCCTGCAGCAGTGTACCCTTTTTCTTCTTTTTTTTTGGTAATAAACCATATTCAGTCATGAAACTGTTATTATTATTATCTGGACAAATAACATATAATGATTAAATATTAGTTATAGAATTATGTATTTTTTTATTTTTTTTCATTATAATAGATAAATATAATAATTAATATTTATTTGATGACTAAATGATTGGATTTTCTTTTATTAAAATAACTATAATTGATGTTAAAAATAATATATTATTCAAAGAATACAGTAATTATTTTTTTTTGGTAATTAACAGAGTATAGGTAAGTCTTAGTCCTTAATTAGCACCGTGTATTAAGGTGGATCCATTCATTATTAAATTGGTCAATCCATTTAATTTTTCAATGAATAACGCTGTTGGGACACAGAAGCTAAAAGCTAGATGTGGAGTGTACCACTAAGTTACCGTACCGTGAACAACGTTATTGGGAGCAGAAGCTCGATGTGGAGTGTTGGAGTGTACGAGTTGATAAACATGAAGAGATAATTTGTGATAATAAAGGTATATAATAATGAATTATAAATGAGGAGATACTATTATACTATTTTTTTTTTAAATAATACAGTTGTAAAGGATTTTAAATGTAAATGTACCAATGTTCTCAAATATGTAAGAAGAAGATATATCTATTTAGATTAAATTGTAAGAACTTGTCTCATTCAAAAATTTGATTTTTTTTATATTTCTGCTCGAAGGTAAGAACCACGTGGCCATATTCTTTCAATTTTTTATTTTTTTATTTTTTTTCTCTATTATCATCAAGTCAAACAAAGCATTGCCGATTTTTTTTACCTTCAAATATGCCCTTGGTTTTTTCTTCCTGAGCCCATTTCTTCATTTTTAATCAAAGTATTTGCTGATTCAACCCTATTTTGTCGTTTTGAGGCACCTTGCTTAGTTCTGAAGATACACGTAGTGCCATGGATTGGACTCAGCTTTCAGTAATTTATTGCTTTAATTATTTTATTGCAATTTATCATTAATGAATGGCATAATGGATAAAAACATAAAAAAAAAACCATAATTTAAATACTCAAAGTCAATGCATGGGTTTTGAACATAGTACTAACAGTAGGAAGAGGAAATATCTAGGTTATACAGAAATCATATTTTATTTTGGGTTGACATTTTAATCATGTTGAATTTTATTTAGTGAATGTAATTGAAATTGAGTACGGCAATAGGTTTATAGATTTCAAATTCAATAAATCTAACTAAACCAACCATACAATTAATATATCTGTGCGTGCATGTGCCAAGCTACAAATATTTTCTTTAGTAACCTTTTAATAATGTGGTGGCAGCTTATTTGCTTGTAAAACAAGATTTACAGATTCTTTAGAGTCATACTTGACAAAATTCGTGTTATGATTGTTATTGTTCTATGTAAAAATAATAATAATAATAACTTATAACGTCTTAAATTTCTAGTATAATAATAGATTATAGAAAGTAGAATAGTCCTTTAAGAAATGTTTAATTATACTTGTATTTTCAAAATTTTGAAAGATACATTGTATAATTTTTGTTTAAGTGTGCTAGGAAAAAAACAAATATTATAACTCTATTTAAAAAAGAATTGTTTGGTAAGAGAATGTATTTTAATAATTTGGAAACATGTTGCTTTATATATTATTTGGATCAATAATAATGCATTAGACCTGAAATGGTGGACTTTTTATGTTTCAATGCAAAAACGTAAAGAAAAAATTAGTGAGATACCATGTATAATATTATGGGTATTAGTAAGATATTTTAATGGGAGAGAATTGTTTGAAGAAGTTCATATTTATTAAAAAATGGTTCTAAAAACACATTGTAGATGATGTATTAGGTATGTTTATTTGAATTCAATATTTGGTTGTAGAGATTGAAGTAGCGACGAAGAGATGGAATGGAATACATGTTTTAATTGAGTTACAAATCTGAATAAAAAATTCAACATATTATTATGGTTATGAAAGAAAGTGAAGTCTCAATTGATAAATATTATTTGTGAAAGTTGGAATTTCAAGTTTTTAACAAGAAGTAGGAAAATACAAGAATTATATATTTATTAACTAATTAAAAAATATGCGAATTATAATATTTTGATAGTTATTTTGTTTTGGTCAAGAAGGTGGGCGCCCAATTTGACCAAATCTGTTCAATAGTCTGTAATATAAAAATATAAGGGTTCTCCACTTGGTTAAATGTACTTATCCTCTTTTTAGGAAAAAGAAAAAGAAAAAAAGAGAGTATTATCTTATTAAAAAGTATAAAGGTAAAGAAATCATAGTTTTATTCAATTTCCTTTCAGTTATTTTATTTCATTTGGTAATCATATATTTCATTTAGGAGCATTAAGAAATACTGATATTATATTATCAGTGGGAGTGATAAAGGAAGAATAGTAAAGTGCAAAATATATATATATATATCTGACATGGATATGGAGATGTGGGAAGAATGAGAATATACGAAGGCACAGTAAAAGGAAAACCTAAAGATTATTTTTTTTTATCAGCAAAATATAAGTATTTATATGTATAGTGGAGTATTTGGGATACTCCGATCCGTATACAAAAAATATATATAAAGTGTTCCCAGTCATTTTATCTTTATATATCAAGATTAATGACATGTACATTTGGTATCAAAGATCCCTACCAACCAAACAAATGAAGGTGTTTCTATCACATCTATAACTCTTAAAGCGATATAGATTTATGTGTGCATTGCTAGGGAAGCATATTCAATAGAGCATACAAGAATTGTGTTGCTATACTCCCTACATCTTTTCACAACTATAATTCTGTGGTTGGTTTACCATTCATCACTTTCTCTTAGCTATGATTCCAGGACTTTGATCAAATTATTCAACTGTCTTTGTTTCCATATAGAGGTTTCACAGGGTGCTCTTGGAAACACATTGCATATTTCTTCCGTTGCATCAATATCCCTCGTTCATTGCTTGTTGTTTTCCTAATTATGCCTTCGACATGTGTTCATCCCAGTTATGAGTGTTTTAGCAATCACCCTTTGACATTGTAATAGCATGCCTTCTCCTTGTTATGGGTAGTTTTCGATTGCCCATTCTTCCAGTCCCTTCTGCCCTTTATATCCACACATGTATCCAAACAAACCTGGAATATATTTGTTAAAATTCAACCCCTCCCCCTCCCTCCCACCTTCCATCTAACCACCCACCCTACAAATGTTCTTACCTTTGTAGTCAAATATTTATATGGTTTGTTATGTTATAGATCTGATGTAGTGTATAGGACACATGCACCAATCCGAAAAAAAGAAGCTTACCTTAGTGCTTTTATGTTTCATCCATGCCCACATTCTTAGTTGAGCCATACAAAATATTTCTTCTATATCAGATATGGCGTTGCTAAACACAACATTATTCCTATGTTTCCATATACTCCACATGACAACCACCCATACCCCTTTCCAAATATCATTCCCTTTATGGTTGAGTTTCAATACATGGAAATGTAGAAAGCTTTCGCAAGGCTGATTATAGTGAACATTCAAGATCCTTACCCAATTGTTGCACATGTTCCAGATTTTAGAGACAACTTTACAATCAAAGAACAAATGACTCATCTTGCTCTCCACAAAGAGATGTTGTTGAGGTTAATGCAATTGAGATAAACAGAAACAGTGTCATGAAATAAAGTGGCATGGAATCTTCTTTTATATATATATATATATATATATATATATATATATATATATATATATATATATAATAAACGAGTTAGATTATTGTATATGAGCATGACAAAAATTTTCATTTCCCTTAATAAGAATGATTTATCATTTTGAGAATGGAGATCTAATGTTCAAACTCTTACAATCCATTTTTTGTCATCCTTAACATTTGTTAGGTTCTGCTTTATCACAAATAAGCGAAAATAAAGGCACGTCTTGTGTCTTTTTTAACTTTTATATAAATTTAAATTAAGATTAATAAAAAATATATAATTAATTTTAAATATAAATTTAAATTAAGATTAATAAAAAATATATAATTAATTTTAAAATAGTTGTTAAATATAAAATTAAAAAATAATATCAATTAAAAACAAAAAATATTTTTAGAACAACGATTAAAGATAAATTATTTATCAAGTAATTAATTTTTTAAATATTAATTAAGAATAGAATTAAAATATAAAGAAAGAAAAATAAAATATCGTATTTATATATTATTATAGATGTTCCTTTCATTTTATTATGAGTACCTACTGCCTTTGGTTTTTATTCAAAACAATTGTAAATTTTTATTAAGAATGATCATATTTTCATATTCGTTGAATTTATTATCATGTAACTTTACACCAGTGCAGGAAAGACCTTTGGCAGCGGTTGTTTCTAATATTTTGCACCGGTTCGGGAACCGAAGCATATTGGGGCGAGGCCAAAAGAGCATAGCTTTTGGCCTCGGTTAAGAACCGAAGCCATAAAGGCCCCTTCTGCCTCGGTTCAATGGAACCCGAGGCCATTGGATCTCTTCGGCGACGCGCGCGTACGCGGCGACAACGTTGTCTCCCTGCCGGAGGCGGATGACGAAAAAATCACCGCACGCAAGCTCGACGTTGTAGTCCTTATCAACGAGGTTGAGGATCGCACCAGGGATGCGGAGGAGGACCTCCTCAGTGGCCTCAGGCGGCGCGGTGGGGGAGCCAGCAGCAGCAGCTAAAGGAAATCCAGTGATGTTGAAGTAAATCCTGCCACCAGAATTGCTCTTTGCGACACTTGGGGTGGCAGAAGCAGAAGTCACAGCCAAATTGGAAAAGTCTCTTCTTTGTGGCCTTGGTTTCAGATGCAAGCAAAGACCCTTCAAAGATCCCCCAAAAAAACTTGAAGATGAGTCACCCAAATAGACGGGGTTCTGCAAAAGCGTGGACTTTGGAGAAGAAACAGCAATGGGTGCCACCATTTTTTGATGAAACCTCACTCTGTCACCATAAAGCAATGGTTTTGAAACTGTAATCATCAAGTGCAGTGGGAAGCATTGTTGGATATGCTTTGGACACGTGGAATTTGGTTGGTGGATTGTTCTACATAGATGTTTATGAACCTCAGATTAATTGTGGTGCAGCGGAGAGAGGCAGCAGAGAGAGAGAGAGTTGCAAAGGCTGGCGCGGGGAGGAAGAAGAAGGTTCGCGATTTTTGAACCCTAAATAAACCCTATGGCTTCGGTTGTTAGAAGAACCGAAGCCATTGACCCCTTTTGGCACTGGTTCGCCTTGGACCGAGGCCTATACCCTGACTTCCAACCACTTTTTGGCTTCGGGTCCTGATGGACCGAGGCCTAAACACCTCTTTGGCACCGATTTTGAACGAACCGCGGCCTATACCCATCTTTGGCTTCGGGTATTTGGAGAACCGAAGCCTAAAACTTGGCTGTAATTGCAAAAATGGCACCGTGCCATTATATGCTTCGGTTCCTGGCCAACAGAGGCATATAAGGCGAGGTAAAATGAGAATTCTGCACTAGTGTTATGGGATTGTGTGTGGGAACGTATCTCTCCCTTAATTTTGTACAATTTAGGGATGACAATTAGGGTCCGGCCTGCAGGCCCGTAAAAAAAACGCAAGGCGGGCCAGGATATTGAGCCCACAGGTTTGCACGGGCCGGCCCGCAAGCCTACATAAAATTAAAAAAAAAAAACTTGCACTTATGTATACTAATTACTTCTTTTATGGACTCTTGCATTAACATTTCAAATTCTTGTATAACTGGAAAAGATAAGTATTATGTAATTTTTAATGTGCTAAATTTTAAAGAATACATTGTGTATGTCATAATATGAATATGATGAAAATGTTGAATTATCAATTTATCATCTAATTCTCCAAAGTCTTTACTTAATTTTGTAAACTTCTTAAAGTTTCCCAATTTTTAAACATTGAAAATTTTATCATAAAAATTTAAAAAAAAAGCAAGCCCGCGAACCAAAGAATATGTGGGACGGACCAGTATTTTCAACTCGCATAAATATGCGGGGCGGAACGGGCCAGTTCGCATTATGCGGGCCTTATACAGACCGGGCCAGCCCGCATTTCCACTCCTAGTACAATTGAGTCTTATGATAAATATTTATAAGTACCATATATAGGTTTATAGGGGAATCTACCTTTCGGTATGATTTGAACAAATCTATTAGTAAACCTCTCTACATATAATATATAATATGATATGCATCTTTGTCAAGTATAACTTTATAATTCAACGATTATTTGTCATTAAGTACATGAAATCATTTATTAAAAGGAAAACAAAAACATAGTAGGAGACTAAACCATACTCATGCAAAGACTTAAAAAAATTTCCATGAGAAAGAATTAAACGAAATAGAAAAAAGAAAGTTCACACCTGCTATAAAAAAATATATATAAACAAATGACTGCAAGGAGGGAATCAACCATCTAAAACTCTAATCTTTTTTACCAATTCCTAAATTTACAAGTTTGCACAATCATTTTCCTAAGAAAAAAATGACTTATAATTCATTATTACTTCAAATATTAATTAAATAATCTTTTACCAAAAAAAAAAACATGATATATATTATAAGTGTTCAATATCAGAAATATATACATTTTCTTTTCTCACGTATTAAATATAAAAAAGTGATAATTATATAACTATAAAATAGAAATATAAAATAATGATTTCATATAGTTATAGCAAAAAAATACAACTATTTACGTGTATGTCCCAAAAAATAAGTTATGAAACTATAAATAAAGTTTTTTTTTAATTATCTAACAAATTAAATTGTTTTAATAGTTTAAAATAACAATGACTTTGAGAACCAGACAAATATTAGGATATGTATAAAGAAAAAAAGACAGATATCTAAGTGCTTATTTTTTCTATATTCAATTTAAAAAATTAAACATTGTCCATGTCTATTCAATAGTTTTTCACCAAAATCAGAATAAATTTAAATAATAAAAAAAATTTACTTCATTTTTTGAGTGAGTTTGATTGGATAGTTCTAATTGGTTTGAAAGACTTTACATTTTGATAAAATTATAAGTTTTACTTTTTCAAGCATCAAATTAATTAAAAAAATATATAATCTTTAAAAAAATAATTAATTAAATCATATTAAATTGTCTAAATTAATTTAAGACAAAATAAAAATAGAATCCAACTTGTGTACAATAAAACACAAGTGTAAAAGTAAGTCTCAAATTAAATCACATCTCACTTGTACTAAACACCCAATTCAATTCATATAAAAGTGAGTTAATTTAAGTTGTGTTGGAATTTACTCGAGCATAAATGAAACTCAATTTGATATCATTAAGTTGGATTGGATCAAGTTGTGTCATTAGATAATTTGACATAAGTAATACTCCTAAAATTTGTTATCTTTTTAACATAAAACACCATCAACAGCGAGGGTTTAAAAACATTAGCATGACTTCTAGCATGAACTAGTGTAGTCAAACTGGCAAAGAAAAAATGGTGTGTGTGTTAAGTTATCATTATAACTAAAATTAGTAGTTAAAGTTTAATTTGTAAGCGTTAATGTTTAAAGTTATGCTATCAAAATATTTTAAAATTATTTTTCATTTTATTTTATTTTTAAAACAAGTTTATGGACCGCTACATTTCACCCATTTGTTACTCGTCAATTTGACTGGTTCAAAAATGTTGCCAGATTGCAAATTCTAATTCGCATTCTGATTATCAGATGTTGGTTAATTTACGTGAATGAGTCAATTTACTTTTTGATTTATACATACGGGTTTGTTTTTTAAAATGTTACAGAAAATGGTGAAGTCGTAAGAAGATGAAGACTTAAAGTATACCTTAGAACTAAAGTCGTGAGACTTTTTACAACTTCTACTTTTCTTTTTCAATGAAGTTTTTTGTTGGCCCACTCTTTTTTTCCATCCAAAATGGTTTCTATCGCACCACACCTCCCCTTCGTGCTACTTTTGACAACCCTAAATTTCTTTCTACATTTGCATAGAAATTTTTGTGGAAGCCCCATCATGAACAGGATTATCTAAACTGTTAGTATAATTTGGAATGATAACTACATAATTTGTTCTTTGATGTTACCTTTCTCTACTACCACTATCATTCAATTTCCATTTTGTTTTTTCTCAATTATCTCTGACCTCGTAGCCCCAACTACTTTTTTTCCTTTTGCATGATACAATGAAGTCACAAATTCTATCGCAGCTTTATTCCTTCGATCATCTCACATTATATGACTGTATATCTACTAAGCTTATTCAAGATGTGGAAAATTTGGTGTATGTGATTTGAAATCACAATCACAGTACTTACTAATAATTTATTTAATCCTCGTTATGTTCATTCTATTATGTATATGCCACTTCTTTGAGCATGGTCAGGATATGTTAATTTCAAATTGTATTAACCAAGACTCCTAAACGCTAAAATATGCCTATCATTTTATTTTATTATGGATACATCTGTTTATATTCAATAATTGGGACTGTTTGTTTGTTTGTTTTTTTTTTTTTAAATTAAATATGCCATCGTTAACTATTTTTTACAAATACACAAATCTTATTATAAATAAAACTGAATTTGTAACTCTTAATGTCAAATTAAAAAAAAAAAACGTGTACAATGGTAGTCTAATGTTTTTTGTTATATTCTATAGTTAATATATAGATAGACTCGTTTAAGATATATTGTTAGACTTGTCTAATTCTTTTCTATTTTATCTGTATGGAGATAATTATTTGATATATTCTTAAACTTGTCTATTCTTTTTATATACTCATTTAGTGTGTGCTTTTAAACTCATATAATCAATGAATGTTTAATGTATGTCTTTAGACTCATTTAATAATAATATAAATACATTGATAACATATTTTTAGCCAATTAATCTTTTAACTTTTTCCTTTTGTTTTGTCTTCCTATTATTATGATTAATTATGTTTTTAGTTTTTAAATTTTAAAACGATTTTAATATTCTTTCAAAAATAAAAGTTTTATGTATCTTTATGTTAAAAAGTTAAACATAAATAAATATAGTCATTATTTTTATCATGTTAAACACATGCTAATATTTTAATTATTTATGTCATTCGATAAATTTTTATTTTAATATTATAATATTAAGAAATATGTTTTTGTTATTACAAATTTACTTTTTAAACCTTTGTAATGATCCGAAAACTAACTTTTAGAACGTTATAAAATATATAATAAAATAAATTTTATTTTATATTCTTTTCTTTTGATAAATTATAATAGATAGTAGATAATATATTATTATAAGTTATTATAAATAAATACAAAATCATACATTTAAATCTGTTATGTAAATGACAACAAAACCTACGTGGCAGAAACTAAGTACCTTCGATCTTCGGATTCCGAGGGAAGGAGCAAACCCTAACATGGAGTCGCACGGCGGAGGCCCCCTTCGTTCTCGCAGTTCCCAGTCCCCTTCTCCTTCCCACTCCGCCTCAGCCTCCGCCACATCCTCAATCCACAAGCGCAAACGCGCGTCCGAGGACCACGCGCCTCCCTTCCCTCCCTCCTCTTTCTCCGCCGACACTCGCGACGGTGCCCTCACCTCCAATGACGACCTGGAGAGCATCTCCGCCCGAGGCGCCGACTCCGACTCAGACGACGACTCCGAGGACGCCGTCGTCGACGATGACGAGGAGGACTACGACAATGACTCCTCCATGCGCACCTTCACCGCCTCCAGACTCGGTAACCCTCCCTCCGCTCCCCGTAATACCAAGCTCAAGACTGATAACTCCGCTGTAAAAATTGAGAACTCCGACGGCGCAAAAGATGCCGCAAATGCCGGAGCTGGTGCCATGGAGGTAGTTGGATCCGTCCCTGGCATTGTGGTTAAGGAGGACCCGACTAAGATTTTTACAGATAATTTGCAAACGAGTGGGGCTTATACAGCTCGGGAAGAGAGTCTCAAGAAGGAGGTAACCACTTTGTCTGATTCATCCATTTCATGAAGAAAATTAGGCTTAAATCCAGTTCGATCCCATACTTTTTGTGAATGTGAAATTTCGGTTCATTTCGAAATTTTACTGTATATTTGATCCTAGTTTATCAAAATTAAGCAATTCCTATGATATCCAATTTCTAACGGAAAATTAGAAATATGGAGGTGTCAGTGTGTGTTTGCAATTTTACTTATTCATGTATCGTATTAATAGCAATGTTTAATAACTAAGTTTTAACCTATGTTGTCTCTTAAAACACATCAACATTTTTTTAGCAATTAGATGATGATGATATAATAATTTTGAACAAAAAATGCTTAATTTTGGAGAAGTGGATAACCAAACGTGTTATTAAATTTTTGTAGGGATGTCCGTTTATTAAATTATGAGGGAGTAGAAGTGGATTTAAGCCAAAAAGTTATTAAATATTTTTTAGGTTCAATTATTCGTCCTTTAGCCCCATTGCCTGCTGTATATGAATATTTTTACTCGCTTGTCAATGGTTATAATTATTTCGTTCAATGTAATGTGATGGTCTTTTACATTTGGGGCATTTTCATTATTTACATTTAGATTAATAAGTTGGGGCATTTTCATTGTTTACATTTAGATTAATAATTTGGTGCATTTTCATTGGTTTATATATCTTGATGAATAAATTGTTAAAAAACTATTTGAGATGATAGGTGTTCATGGTTGTGACCTTGTTTATTGAAAATTTGTCAGGAGGAAGCGGGAAGGCTTAAATTCGTATGCCATTCAAACGATGGTGTTGATGAGCATATGGTTTGGTATGTGTTTTTTGTTTCCCTTTAACATTGTGTCGCCTTTGACTATGTCACCAATATCATTATTGGCATATATTATACACTCGTACGATTATACTATCTAGCATGTAATTTTATTTAATAAAAATATAACTAAAAAATTAACATTTTTTATTTTTGAGATGGCAAATAATTTAAAATAAAATAATGTAAAATATAAGGACTACGTACATTCTTCATTGGCATTGAGGGGTAATTTGATTCTAATTAATAATAGAAGACAGATGTGATTCCATGTTTTATATCTTACAGCGTCTTTGGGTTATAGTTCAGTTGAATGCAACATTTATTTTCAATCCACCAGTGTTGTTCCTTTTCCATTGTGTGTTTGGGAAAGTATGAACTGATGTTGGGAGCCCTCTAAAACGGCAAACAAATAACCACACTTAAGGATAAAAAGTCGAAATGAATGTTTACAGTAAAAGTTAAGATATATTAAAACACAACTTGTCTAAGTTGGCCAAACAGACCTTGGTATATTTCTTTCCATACAATTTGTTTATTTGTGTTTATGGAGTTAGTAGACAAAATAATCATTAACATAGATATAATCTAACGATTACTTTGGCTTTTTTAAGTATAAGATTAACTCCTAAGCCATATGTTTAATATGTAAAATTGAACATATATTATGCCATGACACCTCTCACCAGTCTCTTCCCGTTACATCTACTCGGCATATACATTATAACCTACCATTGGAACTGGCTTAACGAGATTGAGTTGGCAATTTATTTTGGATTAAAACCTCGGCAAATTTTAATTTTAGCAAGATTATCAATTGTTCATTAATGATAATGAGTTCCATTCTTGCTTTTGTTATTTGTTCCTTAGGTTGATTGGATTGAAGAATATATTTGCTAGACAACTTCCCAATATGCCGAAGGAGTACATTGTTCGACTTGTCATGGATAGGTAATGTTAGCAATCTGTTGTTTGACGTATATTGAGATATCTCTTATACAAATTGTCCATTTCTCTTCAGTTTTTTTTTTTTGAACTGACTTTTCTTTCCTCTTTTCTTTAAAATCATAAATCCTTTATTATAAATTTGTAGGAGCCACAAGTCTGTAATGGTCATAAGGCGTAATCACGTTGTTGGAGGCATTACATATCGCCCATATGCTAGGTAACAATTTGTTTTCATTATTTTTTCTTGTGCATGTCTCTATTTTTTGTCTCAAATTTACATGTTATGTTGATTCTGGAGAAAATATAGTTGATAAACTGCAATAGGACATTGTAATTAATTACAAGTACGCTGTTAGAAGATTCTAGAAATCTCTCTGTAATCATTACTTTAGGATTAGGGTTCTTTATTTATAGAGGCTGATGTACTGTTTTGAAGAATCAATTCAATACTAATCATCTCTTTCATTCAGGTTAAAAATTTTCAAATTTATTATGACATTTATTTGTTATTTTTCCTGTTTTAATGTCTGAGAACTGTTTTACAATGGCTATTACCAACAGTAGCTAATAGAAAAAGAATGAACTAGTCTTTCTCTTCCTCGACGCACTTCCTTTGAGGCTAATCTATGGTTTTATTTATTAATAAGTGCATTATGATTGACAGCCAGAAGTTTGGTGAGATAGCCTTTTGTGCAATTACAGCTGATGAGCAAGTAAAGGGTTATGGTACCAGATTGATGAATCACTTAAAACAGTATGCACGTGATGTGGATGGGCTGACACATTTTCTCACATATGCTGACAACAATGCTGTTGGCTATTTTATCAAACAGGTTTGATTATTTATATTTAAGATCCTTAATATCTGTGTTGATATTTATTCCTTTTATGCATTAAGTCATACCTCATAGCAAGAATCTGAGAAATATTTTACTTTCTAAAAACAAATTTATTGGGTTGAAAACACGCTTTAACTATTTTTTTTCTTAATTGCAATTTTTCTAACTTAATACAAAAACAATATACTTTTCAAATTGATAAGAATCAGGCCTAGGCCCAAGCAAATGAGAGACAAGTAGAAAAAATTACTGAGGTGTATGAAGGAAAAAGTGGAAACCCATTAATTGGGGTCCACGAACATGAGAGGGAAGGGTGCTAACGGCTTTAGCTGAGTTGGCAATAGGAGAGAGAGTGGTGAATCTGGGAGATTTTCTGTTAGAGGGTGAGGAGAGGGAATATAGGAGGGGATACGGATGGTTTTGAGGGGGGATTGTGCCACCTGGGCATTGAGTCCCACTTGGATTGTGCCAATAGGGATTGTGCAGCCATTTGTAATACAGAAAAAAGTTTGTCATGGCTAGAGGAGCACATTTTGGGAATTGTATTATTTTGGTATTTGTATCAATAAAAAATGCCTAATTTGGGTTTAAAGATCTTACTGTCTGACAAGGGAGATTTTATAGATAGTCCTAGTTGGTTTAGTTAAGGAAGAAAGACATACATCATGTATCTGAGACATGACCAGCTCGCACTATACTGTATTTTATAAGTTTCCTTCATGTGAAGCCAACCTCTCATTCAAGATAGAACACATACAACTAGGTCAACAAATACATTTTCAAAGTCTTGCTCCCTCGCAAGCAACATTTTAAAACCTGGCTCTGACTGATGATGTCATTAAACTGGTGTAAAATTTGATTGAGCCAGTATAGATATAGTCCAGTATGAGTGAACTGAGATTATTCAAATTTGTGCCTTCATAGTACTGCAGCAGTTTTTCAAGTCTCATGCTCAGGTGCACAGCTCCTCACACATCAGTGTTCATTTTGTAATAGAAGGATCATTCTGTGTTTGTGCATCCACCCTGTCTATTCATGTTCTTTAACCAGTGACCCGCCAGTTGAACTACTAATCCACCAACCTAGCATCTCTCTACCTGTCTGAGTTGTAGAACATTGCTCCCAAATGTAGAAAATGATTGTTGAGCCAGTCTGTCAACTGAGTTTTTTCGTTCATAGGAGGTCATTGAGTTCAGTTTTCCTTCAAGAAACTTTCGTGAAGATTTATATTTCCTTGTTAAGTTAGTCTAAAATCTGATAGACATAGAAGCGAATTCCCAGTAGCAGCTCTATAGCAGTGATAGAAATCTGTATCATGTTTTTTGGTTTCATCTTGTAATACTCTTGATGGTATTTTTGTGCATTAGGAGGGGCTGAGTTTGTGAAATGACCATGTTGAATTCACTGGATTCTGTTTTGGATATCTTGAGGATGTTTGATTTTGTTTTCAGGGATTTACAAAGGAGATTCACTTGGAGAAAGATCGATGGCAAGGGTATGATTGTACTTGATATTCTTGTGTGGAAAAGGTCATTTAAAGATTTTATTATTAGGATTTTAGTTACATTCTATTTTTTTTTACATCTCATTAGATAATAATTTCATCATTCATTATTTTTATATGCTGTATACTATCTATGATGATTCATTTTATACAATTGTCATTTCAGTTATATAAAGGATTACGATGGAGGAATTTTGATGGAATGCAAGATAGATCCAAAGCTCCCTTACACTGATTTGTCAACTATGATCCGTCGTCAAAGACAGGTAAGATCATTTCTATTTGCTACTTTTATTAGTTTTTCTTTACACTATTTGAGATGCTGTTTACGATTAGCATGTTGTAAGATGTACTAGTGGAAGTTTTTCTTAAAACTTCTAAAATAGATCTCAATCAAATGTATAAGTTTGTGCTTGTTTCACTTGATCTTAGTTTTTCTTTATGGTAAAACAGACCTCTGTTTTACAGCTTTTGTTATAGGCTTTTCTCTTTATGACATTCGCACACCCACTGCTAGAGTATGTGCAGTGGAGGGGGCTGTCGAAAACATTGCAGCTGAGAGCTATGATAGAATGGGACCTTATTTGTAATTGCAATATTATCCTTGTTTCTATCTTGTGTGGAGACTGTTTGCCTATTCTTTTCTCATTTTGTTTTGTATTCTCAATTCATGTTGTGTTAAGTCATTATTGGTTATAATTGTAGGCTATTGATGAAAAAATCAGAGAGCTGTCAAACTGTCACATAGTCTATGCTGGAATTGATTTTCAGAAGGTACAAACACGTTATTTACTTCTGTGTTAGAGAGAGTCGTCCATTTCGTGGCTGAAGTTACGCATTTTTCTTTTCTTTTCTTGTATTAGTAAAATCATTGATTGATGGAATATTAACTAGTGTCCTTCCTGGTTGATATGATGTGCAGAAAGAAGCGGGCATTCCTAAAAAAATTATTGATGACATCCCCGGTTTGAGTGAGTACTTAATTCCTAATCTGAATTAAATAACTTAAGAATTAATTTTTTATACCTTTGTGTAAAATTATGCATTACCTCTCTCTAAAGATAGATACTTTATGTCAATCCTTTCATATTAGGTTTTGCTAACTTAATGGGGTACGACGAAATGTCCACCTCCTGTCCAAGACCTTATGCTTGGTCCTAACCTTTTGACTGCTTTTCCCCCTCGTCTTCAGTGCCCCTCCTTATCAAGTGTCCAGACAATAGATTAGTTTGTCTAACGGGGGGTGTTGGGAAAAAATTGACCAATAATATGCTAGAGTGAGATGATTTATTTTTTGTGTACTTTGATAATTTCCTGATTAATGTTTCACTGAATGCAATGACAGGAGAGGCTGGATGGACTCCTGATCAGTGGGGTCATTCTCGATTCAGAAGTCTAAATGTCTCTACTGACAATACTACTAATCAAAAACATTTGTCTGGTTTTATGCGATCACTTCTAAAGGCAAGCTGCTTACATGTTCTTTACATTTAGTTTAATTTCCATTCATTTAACTCGTTATAATTTAATTTTCATTGGAAACTCTGCAAAATTCCACAAGAGTATTGATGAATAGATCCTTATTCTTGGCAAGTCAAAACATGCATGAGACCAGAAGAATCACATGATTGAGAAATTAATTCTTATAATTGGATTTATCTTTTTGAGCAGTCTATGCTTGATCACGCCGACGCATGGCCATTCAAGGAGCCAGTTGATGCACGGGATGTCCCTGACTATTATGACATCATCAAAGATCCAATGGGTAAGTATATTAAATATTTCATATTGAGTACCTGCTACTTTTATTAATCACATTCTTATGATTTCCTCTCATCAGCTATGTTTTATTTGGAGCTTGTTTTATCTTTGGCCCTCTTCTGCGGGCACGCCTGCCCGCTCATGTGTGCGTTTGTGTTCCACATGTAAAAGAGGTTTGACTAAATTGAACTATATTGTTCAGTAAACTGAACTGCGTAACAACTTTGGTGAACTGAAGTGCTTTGAATTATTTTTGAACTATTCAAATTGTTTGAATTATTCTTTGTTAACATCTTATTTTAAAACACATTTTAATCTCATGAATTACACTTCAGTTAAGGATAATTCAGAATTTTAAAACTCAAGTAGAAGAATAGTTTTGTTTAATTTTTTTAAACAGATCAGTTTAATTTTCTTAAAATGTTTAGTTTTTTACATTGCAGTTAAGTTCAGAACTAGTTTGGTTCAATTCAAAATCTGTGAACACAACCTTGGAAAGTCTTATTTTCTATGTCTAATATATATAATCGTTCTGAGTGCAGATTTGAAGACAATGTCTAAGAGGGTGGAATCAGAGCTATATTATGTAACATTTGAGATGTTTGTTGCCGATGTCAGAAGAATGTTTGCAAATGCACGCACCTATAATTCTCCAGAAACCATTTATTACAAATGTGCTACAAGGCATGTGCTCGAACTTTCTTCCACCTCCTGGTTTACCCTTTTTTTCCTGTGATGTTTCTTACATTTATGATTTTGAATGCAGGTTAGAATCCCACTTTCAAAGCAAAGTACAAGCGGGTCTTCAGTCTGGCTCAAAAATTCAGTAGGCATTTCAATGGAGACCGTTGGGGCACTTCAATAAACTCCATACGAAGTATTTTGTTTATGACTAGGCTAATTTTTCTCATAGTCCCAACAAATTTGTTGTTTCATAGTTATTCTAGCCAATGCTGCCCAGGTGGGTGCATGGATTGTGTTATCACTGCTAGAAAAATAGGTTCTGGTCCCTGATCCGAATGTTCTGTTGTAAATATTCATAGTATCTAAATTTAAATTTTTTTATTTAATTCATAGCAATATGTTTCTATTATTAAGAATGCGTCAACATTTTACACGATGCGAGTTTGTTTTTCTAGTTATATTTATTTGTTGTTTAATGGTGGGTTTGAAAGCGGAAGAAGGGGGAGGAAAGAAACTGAATGATAGAAAAACGAAGAAAGAAGTGATAAATAAAGTGAAAATATGAGTTTTCGGTTTAAGAGAATTAACAAGAAATATGAAAGGGGAAAACTGATATGTTAATGATTAAAATCAATTTGATTTTATGTTTTTAAAATGAACATGATATTTAAGAAAATTAGAATTTTGTTGTGATTAAATGCTACAGTTACAAAAACTGGCCCGCATTTGATCAAATTTAAAGATTAAAAATAACCTGAAAATGAACAATCGTTAACTTTAATTACACATTTTCTTCTATCAGAAATGCTTTTCAGTTGGAATTAAAAAAAGATTATTACTATTTTTATTTTTATGCCAGACAACAATCAGAGATATTTCTAAGTAAAAGAAAAAAAAAATTTAATAACTAAATTTTGACAGCTTAGTATTTTTAAGAGACTTTGTATATTTCTATTTTCTCATTTTTTATATATTTTAAAATCATTTAAAATGTCACCTCAAATTATAAAAAAAATTATTAAAAAATTATTGTCTTTAAAGAAAGACCCTTAGATTCAATATAACGAAATAACAAAATTTTCAAGAGTATAAAGTACATGTAATTTCATAAGGAACATAAAGGGAGGAGAAAACCAAAAGTCAGTAAATAACGTTGGATCATGGAGAGAGAGAGAGAGAGCACAAAAACAAGGGACTAACCCCAAATCCACAACAATCCTCCAATTTGCTACGCATCAATTTTGTTACCACATGAGTAGTCCTTGTGCCATGTGGCTGGTTCCATCCTCTTCTTTCGCTTAAATAGTCAATGGCGCTCTTCCTTTATCAACACCCTCCACTTTAAAACAGCGAAGCCCCCAGGTGACGGTGACGAGTGTTGAAAAACAAATTATAAGTTAATTTTATAAGATTGAGTTGTATATATTTAACAGTGAGTACACAAGTACAGAAGGCCAGGCTGAAGTTTAATGAAGACCAAATCGACAATATGAAACTCATCATGTTTTCTATGAGCCAACTGCTTCATTCAAACTTGCGCTCAGTTAAGATTCGTTTTTAGTGTCAATAACACAATGTCACATGGCTGCATCACTAACGAAATCCAACAGCAATGGCTGAGCCTGGCGACCATAAACAATCGGGAAAGGAGTCATATCAGTCCCAATGCAGTTTCAGGATGGTAAGCCATACTCAAGCAATTAGGTCCCTTAACTTTTAAATAAGTGTGACACAAGTTACTACTGAAGTTTTTGTTTCTGTCTAAGATAAAACGGTCCTGAGCAGACCATGTAAGTTGGAAACGAGATTAAGAATTTGTTCTGTAACCACATTACTAGTAAACCTCATTTTCAAGGAAATAAGGTGAGCATATTTGAATAAATTATCAATAACCACAAAGATAAGCAGAGATACCCATTAGCCAGAGGCAACCCTGTCATGAAATCCACGACAATATTCTCCCAAATTTTGTCTGCTATTGGAAGAGGTTGGAGGAGTCCAAATGGTAAAGAATGAGAAGATTTAGCTATTTGACAAACTTGGCAGTCACGGATATAAATAAACACGAACACCCTCTTCTAAGCCTTTCCAATAAAATAGAGAAATGAAATACTGATATGTTTGAAAGAACCTTGCATATCCCCCAATAACAGAATCATGAAATTCCTGAAGGAGTTATCCAGTAAAGAAAGATGCAGCGGGTAGCACTAAGACCCATCTTTCTTCTTCACAAGTATGACCAATGAAGAAAAAAAGACTAGTAATATTGTGCTTGATTAGCCCTTCAAGCAACAACTTGGAGATAATCTTTTCAATTTCAGTCTTATAATGGAAAGGATAACGATAGGGACGTACCTTCATTAGTGGTACATCAGTTAGAAGAGGTATAACATGATCATGAATCTTAGAAGGTGGCAAACCTGTGGCTTGTGAAAGACAGGAGCCATTTGCAAAAGAAAAGTCATAATGTTCGAATGCGACTAAGGATGCATATCAGTAAAAAAGTTCAGAAGTTCGTCGGTAGGGGTAGAAGACCTGGCGAAGATGATGGAGATGATGAAACTAATCTGGGTCATGCGACTAGACCAAGGAATCAAGCTTCCATCCCACCGCATAGAGCCAAGTAGCACGCTAATCAACAACCTAAAGCTCTTTCAAACAAGTGTTTTCTGTCATTGGTACAACAAAAGCACCAAATGTAACCATTCTCAAACAACAATAAGAAATATTTAGTAAAATCAATTCCCCTTGATTCAATATAATAGAAATGACAAGTTTCCACAAGTGCAAAGAATTCAAAAACAAGATACGAAAAGAGAAGAGAACCCAAGGTCACGGAATGACGTTTGGTCACGGAGAAAGAACAACAAACAACGAGAAAAGGAATAATCGCTAAATCAACTACACTTTAATCACATTTCCAATTCCTTTATTACCTCATGAATTCTAAGTTTTCGTGCCTTTTTTCTTTCACATTTGCTACGTCTCAATTTTGTTACCGCATCAATGGGTCCTTGTGCCTCGTGGCTCGTCTCACCCACTTCTTGCTCTTGAATAGAAGATGGTGTCTTTCCTCTCTCAAATGGTTAATCCACCAAGTTGGTACAGCACAATAGAGAGCGAGGAGACAAAATTTATATGGACATTTATTTCGGTAATTACGAAATCTCATCATAATTGAAAAGGAACAAAATTTGCTGATACACTACATCATGACCAGAAAAAAAAATTGAACTACATTCTTATTCAAATCCAATGTATATAGATGACGATAACTACTAGAAGTTTGAGCTCTTAAAGCTTATTTTTAAGGAAGTGCCTCCTTTAAGGTGCGGGCAAAAGCTTCCAGCTCTTTCAATCCCTCTTGAGGAGATTTGGCTTCTCCAAGCACCTTCACCATAGCACTGCCAACAATCACACCATCAGCTCCCCATCCTGCTACCTGTATCAAAGTATATAGTTGATTATTAACCAAATTGCCTGAGGTAGAAACATATTATATATATATGGACTGAGAAGTAACCTGTTTAACATGCTCGGGCTTTGATATTCCAAAACCAACAGCAACGGGTTTAGTTGTTGCCTGAATTGCAATTAAAGAAAAAGGATTAAACAAGTAAAAATATTGAGATTAACCAAGTTGAATGGTAGACTATTGTGTTTATCATAATCGATCTGATACCAGCTCCTGCAAGCAAAAAGAAGTGGCAGGACCAGAGTGGGGCCAAAAGGGGAGGGAAAGAGAATTGAACTTTTATGAAGTGATCAGAAGACATCCACCACATCATACAAGATAAAAAGAGTTGAGAACATGATTAAAAAGACAAACCTCTTTAATTTCCTGCAGAAGAGACTGAACATTACCACTAACTGATGATCGGGCTCCTGTGACCCCCACCGAGCTCACCTAAATTAAATCGACAAATGGTTAATGACATTTGCCAGCAGATGATGAACTGGGGTACTTAAGCGGGATATCTTCCGTTTTCACAATCACAGTATATTTCTATCCAATTTCTAAAACTTTGGGATCAAGGTTTCTTTACCAAATTCTAGGCGCAAAATATATCAAAATCAAATATTTGGAATCGTCAACATGCAGTAACATGAGCAAAAATTAATTACCAAAAAAAGCATGAACACAAGATAAAACCAAACTTTTGTAAAATAAGGTTAAAAATTAATCGTTGTCCATTTCCATCCGGCTACTGTAAAAAGAATGTCCCGATCCAGCATAGTAAATACTTCAAAACGCTACGTTCAAACACAGAAGGTCAAAAGGCAACTGTACTAACTACAAACAATAGTTTTGTCTACTTGAAGTGCATAGAGAAGGTCAAAGGGAAAGTTAATAAACAGAGGAATAAATAAAGCCATTGGCATTTTGCACTAGACAATGGTTTCTTTGAAGATGAGGAAACAATAATAGTTCAAGAGTTTTTGGAATATGCCAAATGCATGCAAACAACATAAAAAGAAAAAATCAAACTTATTCTGATTTCACCGGCTGAAAGCAGGACCAAATTTGCTTTCTAATATTAAAGAAGGCAACCAGTTGGTGAATGACTAACTTCTTATTCACAGTCTATGAATAAAATGTTTGGAAAAAAATATAGAACACAAATAAGCAGAAAATGGAGTTATACAAAGACTAAAAAGAAATGTAGCCCAAAAACAGAAGTTAATGAATAAGGTTGAAAGAAGTTCATACAAGGTACACAAATCCTTCTGCTGCATCAACAATGGCCTTCATTCGGTCTTTTGGAGTGGTGGGTGTTGTGAGGAGTACCTTAGCGATATCAAAGAAGTAAAGATACCAAATCAATTAGATATATAAACACACAAAGATTAATTTACCCAAATAAAATTTAAAAGGAAATGTACTATAAAAAATGTTAACCAATATATACTAACATATTTATATAATACTGCGAAATATATAATGCAATAGAATGGAATGCCGTTAATCACAACAAAAGTTCATATCTCCACAATAACCACCATGTCTCCTTTGGTGTGGCTAACAACTGGATTTCATATTTATAGGACAAAAAAGATTCACCACTAGTTTTGAATCATTGAGATCAATGGTATAAGAATGTTAATCTGAAATCCAAAATAAATGCAAGAGATCATTTAACGGTAAGCAAACCAGTTCAATTCCATTTTTCTTAGCCTCCACCCTTAAAGTCTCCGTCTCCTCCAGAGGGACATCCGGGACCACGAGCCCTGCATAGCATACATACAGCAAAGAAAATAATATCATTCTCATTACCATACCACAGGAAAAAGAGACAAAATACAAACAAGATCTTGTTTCAAAATTTTCAATTTAAACGAAGCTGACATAGAAGCTGTAACCAGGACTAGGCAGGACAGGAGAGTGAATTAACGAAACCCAAAATCTAACCTTAAATAATACACGGTGTATGTAATTGGAACTGCTCCCTTATTTTGTCTATGCAGTTTACAATTTGAATTATCATAGAACTAATACAGAAATTAGACCCAAGTGAAGCATGTCATAATGTAAAACTTTGGCAAATCATTACTTGTGTTGAGTCGTACCATGTACGCCAGTTTCTCTTACAATAGACATAAATTTCTCAGTACCACGCTTCAGTATTGGATTGTAATATGTAAACAGTGCAATTGGACATGACAATTCCGGAACAACCTGCCAAATCGATCAATGCAAAGAACCATCAGTTCAGGGAGCTAAGTGAAGATACACATGACTAAGCAATAAGAAATGGTTTCTGAATCCTTATAAAGAGGAATAATTGTTTTAACAAAGTAACAATGGACAAAAAAGATCTCTCTCCAAAGGTTCAAATTTTGGGAAGTTTAGTGTATCATAAGAAATTAGATATCTGTATCATATATCCTAGATTTAGGGATATTATTTCCGGTTTCCTGTTACATCCAGTATCTATATATCAAGGTACAATAAAGTATTGCTTAAGTGAATTGAATCAGTACAAGTCGTTCAAGTTTATTCTTCTGTTCTGGTTTCAAGTAAGAAAAGGATATAGAATGGATAGGCCTCACTCGTTCAAATTTCATAACAATCTACCAACATTGGTTGTTTGTACTGCTAACTTGTCAATTGAAGGAATGAAATTAATTGCTAGATCATTAGCTGTTGACAGTGATAACTAATTAATGGCAAGGAGTTGCACAATTACCTCCTTCAACATAGAAATGATTGCATTGAAATTGGTCCCCTTTGCAAGAGATCTTGTAGCAGCAGCCTGAAGAGAAAGATGTTTCAGTTTGAGAATCAGGTGGTATAAGTATCACAAGAACAAAAAAAATGGAAAGCGTCAAACCTGGATAACAGGACCATCTGCCAAGGGATCAGAATATGGAACACCTAGCTCAATTATGTCAGACCCGCATGAATCAAGCACTTTCAGTGCTTCTGCTGTGGTTGAAAGGTCAGGATCACCGGCTGTAATATATGGTATGAAAGCCACCTTGACACAAACATATTTCTTAGAAAATATTTATTTGGCAGCCAAGAATAGCTCTCAGACTCATATCTCTTTTCAGTAAACTTGATACGGTACTAAAAGTAACCAACAACATACAACGATAATCACCAATACCAACACCATCCAATTTTTATAATCAGGCAGATAAAAAGTATTTGAAAAGGAATAGAAAATGCAATCATGTTGAAATGTGATACAATGGTAAACATGGCAAGCATGGAACCCATACAACTGGAAAAATAACTACTTACTTTTCCTTCTTTTCTCAGTCTGGTGAATGTTTCAGAGAGTCCCGGAACTTCCATGGTCCTCATAGCAGCCACCGGAGTGTATCTCTTCACAGAGATTAAAGCCTTCTTAGAGGAAAAACAAACATGGAAACCGACCTCAGGTTTCTTCAATTGCAAGAAGCAACTTGACTTGAGTGCAAGAGCCATAAAATTGATAATTACTGAAATTTCAAATGAAATTAAGCATAAGGGTTCCCAACAGAACAAAAACCCATGACCGCGATATTACAGAAAACGAGAAAATGAATCTTCACGGAAAACCAAAAATGCACCAAATCCAACCCTTCAATATCCACAGAAATTACAGCATTACATTGGTTAGACAAATCCACGGAACATTCTAGAAACCCATTGAACAATGACAAAGCTTTCACCGTAATCAATTGGATAAATGCTAAAGCAAAGAGGCAAATGATATCAACACATGCATTTTCACAATTCATCTTAACCAAAATACAGTGTTTTCTGAAACGGAATACGGAGGTTTGAATTCAACGCAAGTACAAAAGGAATTGCAGTATCTAAAAATAAAAATAAGTGAAAACGAAAGCTGAAAAAGACACAGAATCGGAGAATGACCTGATTTTTTATGCTGGGTATCTTCTCTCCTTCCTGAAACTGAGTCCTATTCTGAGTGTCGCAACCTTTCCTTTATATATAGTATTCAGTTTCTCTATTCACCTTTTCTCAGACTTGTGGACAACAAAAAAATTGAACTAAGCTATGCATTGAATGGGTATACAAACATATGAATAGCTTTTTTAACCCTTTTTCGGACTAATAAATTTTATAGATTGAAAGTTTCTGTCCTTTGGTTTCATTTACATTTACTTCTCTGCTTTAATTTAAATTCACCGGGGAATGAATTTGGTAGGAGTGGGATAAAGTTTATGTATGGACATTAATAAAAATATTATGACTTTTTTTTCTCTGATGTAATTGTATTCGATGTATGGCTGAATATAAACATTAAAATTCAATGGTAATATATGAGAACAAGAATCCTCTCCATTATTTTGAAGACTTATATCATTAATTAGTTAACGAAAATTTTAAATGTAAGTTTTAAATTAGGTTAAATAATTCCAGAGGTTCACATGTTTCTAGCGAAATCTTAAGTAGGTCTTTTCATTTTTATTTGATTCAATTGAGTTCTTATTTTGGAACATTCATTGCAATTAGATTTTTTTTCGTTAGTAGTACAATAACCGTGTTAACTATGTGTTACGTGTCAACACATGGTTAACTATGTGTCACATGTCACCACGTGATTTTATTTATTTTTTTAAAATTTGTTTTGATTTTTTTTAATTGTACTACTAATAGAAATGACCTGATTGCAACGAAATTTTCAAAATAGAGACTCAATTGAGTCAAATAAAAATGAAATGACCGACTTGAGATTTCGCTACAAAAATGGAGAACTCTCAGATTATTTAATCTTTAAACTACTCATTAAAATATTCCTATACTTAATATTGGTTATCTAGTTTCTTAATATTTAATATTATTTTTATCCCTTTTATATGTCTTTTAGGTTTTGTTTGTATGCGAAAAAGAATAAGATAAAAAGATGACGAAAAAAGAGAATGAAAAGTAATATTGTTTTGATTGAGATAAGGATAGTAAAAAGTAAAATTTAGATGAATTTATAAAAAACATGTAAATAAAAAATTAGATAAAGCAGCAAGAATTATCATAATGGATCTTAGTGTAAGTATGTATGTATAATCCTTTGTCTGTCTATATTTAATATGTTATGTCTAATCTTGAAATTCATGAATGAATGTTATATGTTTAAGAAAAAAAAACTTGGACAACTATTTCAGTTAATTGGTTTTGTATGTTTAAGAATGTAAGAAAATTTCAAGATTAAAACTTTTGTAACATACCATAACGGAAACTTCCATATAAAATTCCACACAAATAATTATATGTATTGGTATAGTAATTCTTTTATAAGTTGAAGTTTAGATTCAATTTTACATTTGTTTTCTTTAAAAGAATTGTATTTATGAAATTGGTCATCCAAGGATGTTTGTTAATAGGACAATGATACTTTGACCTACTTTTAATTCATTACTTCAATCACTGTTAGATTATCACATCACATTACTAAAAGAAATAAAAAAAGATAATCTAATGGTGATTGAAGCAATGGATTAAAAGTGAGTCAAAAAAAGTGGATTAAAATATCATTTTTCTTATTAATATCAAAATATGATCTCATGGATTTTGTTAATCGAGAAGATTACCCTGATAGAATGTAATTTATTTTGATATAAATGATTAATTAAGTCCTATATATCTTTAACATTTAAATAAATATCTTTAACATTTAAATAAATCGTTTTCAATACTATTAATTTAGAAAATTGGGTGAAATTTTTATTTAGTAATTAATATCTTCATGATGTGAAAAACGATTAGTTAAGTTGAACCATGATTTTTAAAAATTTTACAAAAATGGAAATTGTTTTGCACATCTAAGTTCAACGAATTCCATTCATAAAGCAAACATCATTTCGAGACTTAAATTCATTCAACGTATTTATAATTTATTTAGCAAATCAATGCAACTCTTCTCGGTCATTTGAAAATTTCTTAACACATTGAGATTTGAGAACAAATGAAAAAATATTTTTTTTAAACAGTTTAAAAGATCGCTTAGTCTTTTTTGAAATAATTATTAACAATTGAAAAACATCTAAGAAAACAAAAAATATTTTTATTATATATATATATATATATATATATATATATATATATATATATATATATGAGATATGATTGATAATATTTATTTTAATAGATGAAATTATAGGATTATAATTTTACTTTTCATGATAAATATAATGTAAATTTAATTTTTAATAGAAGAAAGAATGTTAAAATAAAATTGAAATTAAAAAATTTTAATTTATATCTAATTATATTATATTTTTGTTATTATTATTATTATTAATAATATTATAAAAAAACTAGTACCATCACATCACATCACATGCTAAGCTCTTTCATGAAAAAAAAAAAAAGTAAATAAAAGTTAATTATAATAAATTAAATCACAATATAATCACGTAAATTTAATTAAATGACCTGATTTTCTTTATATATCTCTTCAGATATATATGTCTTCAATCGATGTCAAAAGTTGGACGTCATTCACCATACAATTCGGTACAAATTTGGCACGTACCTTTCAATATGTCTGAATAGTATTTGGCACGTACCAAATAGAGTCTTCTTGACCGTGGGTTTTATCATGCTTCAATTCTATGTGGGTCCGTTGAATTTTATAATATTAATTAAAATTTAGGAGGTTGCTTTTTCATCAGTTATCGACCTGAAAACTTTTACATTAAATTTCTTTAATGCAAGACTATTAATTAAATTTTATTAAATATATTCCTGAAAATTATTGAAGTAAAATAAAGGGCTTTTAAAGAGAGTGTTTTAGTTATCAACACTAAAAGCTTGCCTTAAAAAAGCATTAAAGCTTAAATTATAAAGTTCATGAAAGAGTACAATCCACAGGACAAAGAAAGAGCACTCGCATTACTAAATTTTATTTCGCATTACTCTCCAAAGAAACTTTTTTTATTTTTGACTTGCTATCAAATACCTCTCTCGAAGTTGGATTATAGATGTAAATCATATCTAATTATTTAACTTGCAACTTAAGTTTTTATATTAACTTTTTTTTACGTCTTTTAATTAGAATGAGTTCACTTTCAAATGTTCTAACTTCATCATTCCACCATCCATCTTTTCCTTGATAGAGTGATGATCATTTAAGGAAGAACATATGACTCTTATGATAATCTCATAGAAGTTTGTATGAAACCTTGAGTTTCCCACTATGTTGTAACCATATTCCTTCACAAATTTCACAAGCCACACATAAATGTGGCCTTTGGCCTGATTTCATGAGGATTCAATCATCAAATCATAATTATCAAATTGATTATATGATTATCCACTTGAATCAACTTAATTCTAACTATTAAAAAAAAATCACCACTTGATGATATGCATAACTTACGTAACACATATATTACTCTATGGTTCTAATTATATATGTCTTGTTAATGATTAATGCACAATAATAGCGATTAAATAATCAGTTTTACTGTTTAAAATCATATTTCAGTTAAACTAACCGATTGAAACTAAAATTTATCAATTCAGAGCCCATAAATCATGATTAAAAGTTAACTTAACCCTTCAATTCATCAAAATTAGCAAATCCTAATCATGTTTACCATGCATGCATGAATTATAACACTGATAACATAATAAAAAAAATCAATAAATCTTACGCAAAATATTTGCAACTAATGAATTAAGTGATCAATCTAATTCATCATCAATTAACTTCTCCCTTTTCCTTAGATGAGAAAAAAGAATAGGATATATTGTTGCTTCAAGATTGTGTTGAAAAATGAAAAAACATAAAAATAAAGAGGGAGAGGAGGGTGCTGTTGATGTTTTTCGTTAGCAACACAGAAAGAAAATTAACAAAGTTTGTGTTTGGTGTAAAATTTGATTACTTAAGTAAAAAAATTATTAAATGTTAAATTAATTCATTTCAATTTAAATTTGGTTATTATTATTATTATTATTATTATTATTATATTTGCCAACTTTCACTTCCATGCCACTAAAATTGATTTTTGGGCCGAATGCACGTCCAGGCCCATATGTTCACGAAGAAAAAATATTTAGGGTTAAGTATGTTTTTAGTCCCTGAAGTTTGGTCCAAAATTGAAATTCGTCCCTCGTCGAAACTTTGATAAATTTTGGTCCTTAAACTTTAAAAATGAATGAATATAGTCCTTCTAACCCAATT
>Ga0214543_1002333_pt1 | contig 37229 bp, 22 predicted proteins | sample CNSS2metaG_FD_160094 | JGI IMG/M metagenome (GOLD analysis project Ga0214543, IMG submission 160094) | Root nodule microbial communities from cowpea collected in UCLA plant growth center, Los Angeles, California, USA - CNSS2 | ecosystem: Host-associated > Plants > Roots > Nodule | place: USA... | reverse complement strand
ATATATATATATATATATAGGTTCATAAATCACCGTAAACACGAAAAAACATTACAAATTTGAGAAAACTTAACTGGAAGAAGACGTGTGTGGATTAACTGCAGGGAAGGGTGGCTCTCAGTTTCGTCACGGACTCCTCTTGGGTTGGTGCTTGTTGCTGCTCAATGATCTTCTCCACAAATGAACAAATGAAGGCAAAGAAGGAGGGAGGAGGAAGCGGAAAAAAGAGAACCTTTTAAATGTGTTTTTTAGGTCAAAGAATCTTTGGGGGTGCAGAGGCATGCCCAGATTCGCTAGCTGTGCAGGGGTGCAGTGCAGGTAATAATTTTTTTACTGCTTTTTCTCTTTCTTGATTTAACTTTTAACTTAGGCAAAATTGGAAATAAAAAAAGTTTTGGGGGTACATGAGAAATGCTTTGGGGTGCAGGGAGAAGCCCCCTAGTTTATAGACATTGTTTTCTCCACTCCAATATTTTATTCATGCACCTCCCTCCCCTTAGATTGTAATGATGAAAATTAGTTTTCAAAATTGTTACGATTTCTGAAAATTAATTTTCGCAATGTATTAAAAAACTTCTGAACTATATATTCTCAAAGTAATTTGAAAAAATATATTTTGAATTACAAATTCTTAAAACCATCCTAGATATATAATTCATAATTGATATCTATCTATTTTAGAATGATTATTTCATAACTATTAAAAAAGATTATGAAAAGATATTTTCATAATAATTTAAAATACTTTTAAAAATATTTGTAGTATCATAAAAATTTGAAGCCTTCTAAAATATCCTTTGCTAAAGTTTTCATAAAGTTTCTACTATTCACTTTTAGATTAGCTTGTTATGATATTCTCTTAGTTTTCCACAATTATAACATGTAAAGCTAAACGCACTAACATAATCATTTCCTTTTTAATAGAACATCTTTTTATTACCTCTATCTTTACCTTTCCTTTAAGAAACTTTCCAATTTTTTTCAGAAGGAGATTTAGGTTCTCATTGTCACTAACTTTAGTTGTTTCATCATTTGAATTGCCAGTTTTCTGAATGCTACTTTTTAGTGCGAATACTTTTTGTTTCTTTTCATGGTTTTTTTACTCATTTAACCTATTCATTTCAATTTCATGCTCTCTTAGCTTACCAAACAGTGAGGCAGTGGTCATGGTAGAAAGATATTTGGATTTAGAGATTGTTATGACTTTAGGCAGCCAACTTCTATCAAGATACTTTAACACTTTGATGTTCAATTCTTCCTTGTCAATCTCTTTCCCTAATCGAATGAGATGATTTACAATATGTGTAAATCTCTCTTATACATATGCAATGGCTTCTCCTTGTTGCATTCTAATCAAATCATACTCTTGAATCAACATATGCTTTCTTCATGTGTAACTTCCAACACATCACACATGTCCTTTGCACAACTACATTGGGATTCCTAAAAGAATTTATCTATGATGATGTTTTCAGTAGCACAATCATATTGAGCTTTCTTCTTTAAATCTTTTGTCCAAAGGCTTCATGGTTTATTAATCTGCTTATTATCAACAACATGTTTAGAATTGAATGGTCCATTCATGATAGCATCCCAAATTCCTTCGTCAATTGATTTTTAAAAAATTTTCATATATACTTTTCAAAACTGGTAATTAATACCACTAAACATAAGAAGCCTATGAATAGAAGCATATTCTACAAAAGAAATTTTATTTTCGTCCATGATTTTCGAACAATATTTTCAGGATAAAAAACTTGAGTAATTTTCAAGAACTCGCTCTTGATACAAATTGTAAACACGAAAAGAGATCAAGGCTAAGAAGGAGGTCGAATTGGACTTCTTAAACACGTTTTTTTGGAAGGCCAACATCCAAATAAGGTGCTATTTAATTTAGGACTTCATTCAAAGATTTTTTTTATAATAGTCGTTAATATCAAATCAATAACCTTATAAACGTAGATGAACTGCAAAATTAATCACCCCTATTGGCACATTATAACACGAAGTATAACTTAATTTCATAAATAAATTTCTCCCAAGGTACAAAACATAAAAAAAAACGGCACTGTAAATTAAAAATGTAATAACCAAAAGATAAAAATGAAGAAACTGGTAGAAGCGTTTGTGTCGATGTCATGAGTTACACTAAATTAATGCACTCTGCCACGTCACAATTGCATTGATTAATGTAAACCTCTACTATAGGTTTTTTTTCAGCATGATCAACTTCAAACACAAATCGGTCTCCTTCCTTCAATTGATTTTCAACATTGAACTGCCTCCAACCTTGTCCAAACTTGGTTGATCTTTTTGTGCGAGACAAGTAGTTTGCACTTCACTCCACTTCTTTGTGCAAGCAGATATATGACATTCATTTCAAAGCTTTTTATGACGTCAGCAAAAGCAACATTTAAGTCATGTGAATATAACCAAAAATTATGTTTACCAACATATGTTGAAAATAGAACTATTAACGCTTAGTACAATAAAAACATTTAGAAATGAGTAAATACCATATGACTGTCTTGTGCTTGAGATTTTGTCAACTTTATTGTGAACAGTTTGTCCCAAGGTGCAAGGTAGCATGTTCTAAGATTGACCATATATTTTCTGATGTGCATTTGCCATGAAAAATTGTATCTGAAAATGACAGTTTCCCACATAACGAAATTGGACGTAAGAGTCTCATATATCTTCTGTGTATGTTTTTTCCAAATCTTTCCACCCATTGGTAAATTTTGGATTTAGTGTATCCATGTTGTACGTGACTACTAAGCTATTTCCAAAACTATCAACCAAAGTCCATTGTGGAGTGAGTTCCTTTTCGAAGGCAGCAGCAAAATGTTGATCAACATAAGCAAACGTCTACATAGAAAGTTAGAAAGAAATACCTTCTCATGTATGTTAATGGTTGTGAACGTCCACAGCACTATGGTCCCAGTCTGAGGTGCGTCTTCTAAATTCATCTATCATGCACTTCCACTACCACTCCCTGTCATGATATCGGGTAGATGTTGATGTTTGCCTAATTTCATTGGCTTCTTGTGAGACGGATGTGAAATTGAAATTAGGTCACATTTAAGGGAATAAATATTGGTGGTTGAAGTGTCGTCTAAAGTCGTGACTTTTGAGTGGAAAGATGTGTGTTAGTAATGGTCACAAGTTTGGGTTTGAATGGTCAAGAGGTTATTTACTCCAAATGGTGCAAGTTAAACATTGGGTAACCCATTCAAATATATGTAACGTAAATTTCAACTTAGTGATAGAGACATTATTATGGACAAGTGAATGGGTGCAAAATTTATTAAGGCCATATTATTTTTCATTAAATGATAATAAAAACTATTATTTGAATTATAAAATAAAATTAATCACGAAATTCCATTAATTACTATGCAAAACGTAACAACCAAATCATAATTTTGGATATGGAATAACTATTACAAAAAATTTTAAAAAGACATGTTACATTTTAAGCAGGCTAATCATTTATGCACATGTAATTCACAAACACGACGACGTCAAGAACATCATGTTTGTGTATAGCATATGCATCAAAAGGTATATTATAATTATGTCAAACTAATTTTCTAGTACATGAGGACAATGACCACTAAAGGTTTAAGAAAAAGGAAATGCACTTCAACGGCACAAAGGAACTACATGACCACATCCTATTACTACTTGATGTTGTTTTTTCATACCTCCGTTGGTTGTCAATTGTGTGTTGTTGTTGTTGATAGTTGAATGTTTCCAACTTCTGACTCCACACATGTCAATAGGGACATAAAGTCGTTATTACATATATATGGTTGAAGTGTGGGTTGCCCTTCGAAGTGGACATCCTGTAGCTGTGGTCGTGCATGAATAAAGCATGTGTCCTGACACTAATAAAAAAATGTTAGTTTCAGTATTGATTGATGAATTTAAAATGTATTACAAAATAAACAATAATATGTACACACCAATAAAGTCCTAGTCGCTTTGTTTTTACACGCATAGTTTTTTTTTTCTTGGATATTTTTTCAACGGTTGATTGCATTCTGTTTAAACGAGGTCTTCCCTTCCTTTTCACTTGAATTGAGCTGTGAACAATTCCTTTGTTTGTTATTGAGGGCGTTACATCGTGAGTGCTTTGACATCCACCACCGTCATTGATTGTAAAGGGCATAACTTTGGTTGGTACCCCTAATGATTTTGTTATTGAATTAAGCTCATTACACAACATATTTGATGCACTGTTTGAGTCACAAGCAACTTCTACTATATCATAAAATCTCTTGCACAATAATTGGTACCTTTGCATGCGTGGGTCGTCATTACTTCCATTGTATCCCGCAATTATCAAATTGTGTCTTCTACGAACAATTTTAAACCAACGACGGATAACATTCTTCTGTGGAACACATTTAATATCTTCTTGTCCTAGGGTCAACAAACAGTGATAACACATTATGCATCGAAACTCAAACAACAGACAACTACATTGGATAGTTGTTGTGGTCGAGTCCAGAACCACATCATGCATTCTATGGGTCTTTTTACCATTTCATAACCACTCTTCCTTCATGAAATCATCTTTCAATACACTCTTCACGAAATAATTCATCTTACCCCTAAATTTGTTTTGAACCTCCACAAATTTTTCGTGTTTGTATTCTAATTGAAACTATCTTTCAATTAGATTTGGGATCCACATGCAACAGTAGTATTGGCAGATGCAAAGTCAGTTTCAAACTCCTTTTCTTCCTTTTCCTTAGTGTGTTGTCATATTGGACCACAAATTGTTACAAGGTAGTGCTAGAATTAATGAATCCATCAAAAAAAGAATTCATGCCTTCGTTCCCTTGGGTGGTTGACATTCCAACCCAGAACTAACTTTTCAAATAGGGGTACCCACCGATATCTCTCTTCATACAATGTAGAAAGACATTCATTGACATTCAAATCATTTTTTTTGTAATAAAGTCCACCCACCCTAACTCAAACTCAGTAATAGAGATTGAGTCGTACACTAGTGTCTTCAATTAACTCTTTATAGCTTTGTAATGTGTGTATCCTTACAATTTCTCAAGAACTTTTTTCATTAGGTATCACATGCACCACCTATGTTTTGTGTTAGGAATTGAATGGCGTTAAGCCTTGCCTTACAATGGTCAATGACAATACCATCAGGTGCCTTGTTAGACATGCATCAAAGCCAACATAAAAAAGCTAGACAAACAACCTAACAAAATGGACTGCCCATGATGACTCACACTCACAAAAGGAGCAAACGGCATGTCATGTTTGTTTATGAAGTAAGTTGTGTCAAATGATACGACATCACAAAAATCTTCACATGCCGCTTAACTTCTTGCATCGGCCCAAAAAACATTGGATATTCGATTGTTCTCATCCATTTCTATATCAAAAAAGAAATCGTTGTTCAATTCCCGCATGCGTGAAAAGTTGTTGTAATGAGACATGCTATTGCCATAAAAAAAAATTCACCATTCCACAACTCCATCATTTTAAGAACAATAACACTACAATCATATCTAAAATGAGCCACAATCAAGTAATTAAAAACCTACTAATGTTAAACAAAAATTTCATTAAAAAATTGTTGAAATAGATAAATCAAACGACTAACAAGTTTGGTTGAATTAGAGTTATGTCACATTGGACTTCAAATTTTGGTCCCTCATAATCTTTATAGTTCAATAACATCCCAAAATGCAATTCCAAGTAATGAGCCTACCAAGTACAACAGAGCAATCATGAACTCAAACAATTAAATATTTATCATTACCTATAAAGAACATTTAATGCAAAACTATAATGTTTACAACAACGTTGTTTATTCTTTTACGGTTTTTGGTTGAATGTCCAAGTGAATCCAATACGTAGAGCTTCTTCTGTCGATATTAGTTAACAACGTAGCACCACCAATGATTTTCATGCACCATTGGGGCAAACAACTGCATAACATAATAACTATTATCATAAACTATGTAAGTAATCTATACACAAAAAATGATATAAACAACATAAGAATCTCACAAAATTTGCAACCAAAATATCATGTATTGAAATTAGTCCTGAATGATAGTAGATGTGCTAGTCATTCAATGTCCTTTGCCGTCTATTAATGTTCATCTTCCTTGAGTTGTGAAGCACATGAGTCTACATTAATAAGGGCCATTAATTATTTATTAAAAACCTTTTCCAAACTGATTCATAACCAAAACATTGTTTATACTGTATATAAATGATTGAAAGTTATTCTCTTCACATGTCCATACTTCCGTCGTTCAAAGTACATTATTGTGCTTCCTCCACCCTACATACAATGTTTTATAAATAATGCTAACAAAAAATTTAATCATAGAATATTTCTTAAAAGACTTATTACCATATTGTCAACCTTCTTTTCTAGACCAAAACCCTAACACTTCTAGGTACCCAAAATCTGGCCATTTATGTTGCCCACCACCCTAAAATCAAAGTAAGTTACTTATAAATATAATTGTTCGTTTAATTAATTTATAACATTAATAACCAACACATTAATAATATCTGTAAGGAACACCAAAATAAGTAACACTCCTATATAACTTCATCAAATCAACTTGAAATGCATGACTTGATGATTGTTCTACAACATATGGAACTAGAACATGAAGCGTTGAAACGTCTTCGCAATGGTGATCATCAGCTTCAGAGTTCAAATCAAAAGCTTTTCCAACATCGTCTTCTTTACTTGTTTCAACACCAACTAGAACATCCTGCCCAAAAACATCAACATCTTCACCAACTTCAACCTCTACCTCTTCACCACCTTCTCCCTCTACCTCTTGCCCACCTTCTTCCTCCCCTACATGACATCTAGACAATATATCATCACCCAACACCGTTATCCGCTTCTTCATCTTCGTTATGTGTCTTCCATGGACTCTCAACTTCTTTAACAAATCTTTCATCGACACCCGACTTATCATCAACATGCGATTTTTTGGATTGTGGTTCCTCACCAAATTGTAATGCTTCATAAATCATTTCATTTTCAAGATCTTGTCTCAAACTCCATTCCCAAAATATCTAAATGAAGACAACATATAACAACATAGTGTTAAAACATAGTAAACATTTATATAAATTAAAAATTATGCTGACTTACTTGACTCTCTTGGAACAACATCTCAATGCGTCTTGACTTAAGTGAACATTAGGCCAAGCCAATATTCTTGGAAACATTAACTCTCTATCCGGCCCACATAAAGCAAGTGGTTTTACAGCCCATATCTACAACAAACAACATTGTACATTACATCATTTTAAATATAGTACAAATAAGAAATCATCATAACAATTAACCATGTCTACCTGCAACACTATTGTTGAGCCTTTAAGGCAAATCTCCTTCTGCCTTAGTGCTAGAAAGGCATGATTTAAGTTCTTAACCAAATAATTATGAACTGTTTTAGCCCAATTGTAACTTGACAGACTGTCTATATTTTGTCTAAAGAACTACAAGGAAGATTACTAATAGTTTTTGAATATCTAGGAAAATAAAGGACATCAAAACAAACAAATATATACAAACAACATACATTATCAACATCATCAAATTCACTCTCTATCACATTTTTAATCATTTCAATAACATTTTCAAGTGTTATTAATTTGTCTCTCAAGAGTGACCCCACCACTCCGCAAACATTTTTATCAAATTCAACATCTAAACCATCAACGTCCAATCGTAAAGACATGCAAATGTCAACACAACTTAATGAAACAGACTGTTGCATCACACGAAACGATTCGTGAGTAGGTAACCAACGCTTCAAGATCTCTAATAAAGAGGGTGACATATCTGTAATGATTTGCCAATATGCAAACACCATTTGAATGGTGTATCCTCAATCCTTGCACAGTGTGTGTCCAAGATCAATCCATTCATTTCAACAATAAACTTTGTGTAACAAAATATACGCAACCGAGTCTAACAATCAATGAAATTCCAAAAATTACCACTTCAAATAACTTTTCATAGAAATATGCACAACAACATATACAAATAACACCACGAAAATACCTTATCATTAAATGGTAATTGGCCAACCATAACTTCTTCATATGCTATTATTGCAAAACAATAAAATTCAACAACATTGTACCAAATAATAACAGAAAGTAATGCACATTTTTTACACAACCCACAAATAACCAAACTTTGCAACACACAGAACACCAACTAAATACAACCAATGAAAAACCAACGTCCTTCTACTGAAAAATTACTATTGGCCACCAATGAAGTAAATGTCCTACAAATTTGATTAACAACAACAATACATAACTAGAAAAATGCTGGGGACAAGACGAACAACACAGTAAACCACACTTCCATCAATAATGAAAACAAAGACCATTTTCCCCCAAAGGTCAGAACTTTACCTAGAAAAAAAACCATTAACGTCTGCGATAAGATAAAAGGAAACTGTGTGAAAACTGTAAGCGATAATACTGGTTTCGATGAACCCTAATCTTGACTCCAGTCCAAGTCTTCTTGTGGATGTGTTTCCGTCGATGAGTTCTCCTTGTTGTTATCTCCTCTAAGCCAAATAGAGTGGTTCTTTGTTCTCTCTACCAAACACTTTTTTGCTTTGCCTTTGTCTCAAAAACTGCTTCCACGTGCATTACTTAATTTTATTTAATGAAAATCCAATTAAAAAAAGAAACTATCGTGCTATGTCAACAATATAAAAAATGAGTTTAAAAACTATGTTCAAATATCATTTTCAAACAAATAAACGTCACCGACAAGGTGAAAATGTCTTGTATTTCTTTCTTTGCTCAAAAAATAAGGAATGCACAAGCTACCACCAAATATTCGCATACCCCAATTATATTTTTCAAAATTTCTAAGGACATCCACAATCTCAAACAAAACTGAAAAACTGTTCCAATTCTATTTGACAACAAGAACGTAGAAAGCCTGCCAAAACATAAACCTACAAAAATCTTTCCCAACAACATTTTCACGATGTTTTATAAGTGCGTCATATAACATATTCACATTTTTGTTTTTGCTATGAAGAGTCCTCCTACTATCACTATCAATATCTACCTCATTCAAATCAATTCTTTCTCCAACAGTCCTCAACCCCAAACCTACACAGAACTTGACATTTTCACTAAGGGTTATGGAGGAGAAAAAATAATACAGGTGAATGGGAGATGAAATGTGCGTGATTGGGTTTGATTCTGGGAAGAAAAAAAATCGCCTTGGAAACAGGAGGTTGGGAGCTGCAGTGACGAAAAATAAACTGAAATAAATAAACATTGCCACATAGGAAGATCGAGGTTATGCTGCCATCAATGAAAACTATCCAAAGTTGATTTTAATGTAATGAGTCCGAAAGACGGAGCATTTTGGAAGGCTGAACAAAGTGTTTTGAGACTTTTGAAGCAGTGTTCGAGCATGAAGCAGTTGAAGGAGATCCAGGGTCGTGCAGTCCAGAGTGGTTTCCATAAGAGCCCGCTGGTGGTGGGAAAGATCATCGAGTTTTGCGCGGTTTCGGGCCACGGAGATATCAATTACGCTGTCAGGGTTTTTGACAGAATCGATAAACCCGATGTGTTTATAATGAACACCATGATCAGGGGCTTTGGGATGGCTCGCCAACCAGAGAAAGCCATTGACTTGTTCAAGACAATGCTGCAGGGAAAATGCGATGTTGCAGCACTTGACACTTTCACATTCTCTTTCATTCTTAAAATCATTGCTGGATTGAGATCAGTTACCCTGGGAAAGCAACTGCATTGCAACATCCTTAAACTTGGACTCCAAACTCATACTTACGTCAGGAATTCTCTCATGCACATGTATGGTATGGTGAAGGACATAGAAACCGCTCACCACCTGTTCGAGGAAATTCCAAATGCAGATTTAGTCGCTTGGAACTCTATCATAAATTCTCACGTGCTTTGTCGGAATTATACACAAGCTCTCCATCTGTTTGTTAAAATGCTGCGGAGTGGCCTGCAACCGGATCACGCCACTCTGGTAGTGACCCTTTCGGCGTGTGGTGCAATAGGAGACCTCGATTTTGGGAGGCGAATTCATTATTCTCTTGTACAAAAACATACCGAGCTTTGTGAGAATATATCGGTCTCCAATTCCCTAATTGACATGTATGCAAAGTGTGGAGCAGTGGAAGAAGCCTACCACATATTTAGCAGCATGAAAAGGAAGAATGTGATTTCATGGAATGTCATGATTCTCGGTCTTGCGTCACATGGTAACGGAGAGGAAGCATTAGCGCTTTTCACAGAGATGTTACAGCAGAATGTGGAGAGGCCGAATGATATTACCTTCTTGGGGGTTCTATGTGCTTGTAGCCATGGAGGGTTGATTGATGAAGGTAGGCAATATATTGATATTATGGACCGATATTATAACATCCGACCCACAATAAAGCACTATGGGTGCATGGTGGACCTCTTGGGTCGAGCTGGTTTAGTTGATGATGCATACAATTTGATAAAGAATATGCCAGAGGAATGCAATGCAATTGTATGGAGGACTTTGTTAGCTGCGTGTCGACTTCATGGAAATGTTCAACTGGGTGAGAAGATAAGGAACCATCTGTTGGAATTGGAACCTAATGATCATAGCAGTGATTATGTTCTTCTTGCAAACGTGTATGCTAGCAATGGTCAATGGAATGAAATGTCCAAAGAAAGAAGATTAATGCAACAAAGGCGAATTCAGAAACCACAGCCTGGAAATAGCTGCATCGGCATTCCTGGATTGGCGTTGGAGAAAAGGACAATTGAAACATTGTTATGAAACTAACATTAACACTCAACAGAATCAATTGAAGGTTTGAACTGTCCAACTCAATGAAGTTTTCACTAGATAAATGCAAGAATTTGAGGAGAGTGTGCCTGAAGATTGTATCCTCTTCATTAACCAATGTATCTTAAACAAAATGAAGCCAACACGTCAAGATGGTATCCTCCTCATTAGCCAACGTATATTAAACAAAATGAAGCCAACATGTGATAGAAGGTTCATTTCGTCAGACAAAACTGATAGGTAAGAGAAGTTTAGGAACCCGCAAAATCTTAATTGACATGATTATTGTAGTGTAGATTGAGTGGAAATAATGACTCTCTGAAGTTAGAGGATTTATATATTAAAGAGAAATTGAATGAAATAATTAACCTCTTATTGTTACTTGTATATTTAGTTTGTTCTGAATTGATAAATATAGTGTCTCTGTAGTCTTATTTTGTTACCACTATTAGTGGAACTTGTGATGAAATCTTAAATCAAAAAAGAGTTGTCATATGTACTTTGGGATATTTTTCTACAGAAACTATTGTGACTCTAATTGATATTGAAGTTATTTTATGAGTTGTAGTATAGAAAGGATAAAGACTAAAGAAACTACTTTTAATTAATCATGAATGCTGATTTTATTAAAAAGAATTTTCTTTTAAAATAACTTGAATTATAATGAATAAATAGCTTTAGAGTATCAGTAATTAGTATTTACTAGGATAACGAGTACTTTCTCCCCCCCTCTGTTTGTGTCCATTTTATTGTTCTGTAAGTTGAAGGGCCGAAATTCATATTACTAATTTCTGTCTCTCCTGTAAAGCAATGAATATGTTATTATTTATGTGGTCCAAGCATCTATGACTTAATATATTTTCAGGCAATTGGTGATCCAAAGTTAAACCCGGTGCAGTTTTTTGTGCAAAATACCATTGCAGAGATTGGACGTCAATTTCCGATCTTCCAACTTCAAAGTGCTTGTATGAGAAGAATGAATTTGTTGAATATTAACTTGAGATTTAGGAAATCAGTGAATAAACTCGTAACATGCTCTGTGAACAATATGCAAAACATCTGAAAAGGGCCCAGAGTCATTAAATAAATATGAAGGCAGACAAATATGTTGGAAATCCTTAAATCTTGTGACCCTATACCTCCGGAAGAAAATCATACTGAATCACCTTGGGAAGCTATGTCAGGATATGCACGACGATTGTTGTCGAAGTGTTCCAATCAAGAACATGCATATGGCATATGTGCTAAGGTCTTAAGGTTGTTTATGCTGCTATGGTGACCAAGGATTAACATGGGAGAAGTTTCCAAGGTTATAAACCTTCCAGGTACAAATGCCAAAATTTAACATTATAAAATTAACTTGAAATCAACTAATGTTTATAAAGTTTTTCAATTGTTTAAACTTGAGATTGTTTATTTTTCTTTGGCTGTCTTCCAGGAGCTGAGGTAGATGGCTTGATTGTTGATGCTCTTCAAGCATTTGGACAAACGCTATAGGTTCCTCTCCCTTTAGTTTTTTCAATTGTTCATATCATGTCTGCTTTTAACTCATGATTTGACCCAATGTAAAGCAACTATTTCCCCCTTCTACGGTTGAGATCCAAAATCATGTTCAAACACAACCCACATACCCACCAAACCATTATTTTACGCAACTAGTGATATGTGGATCAAAATTAATTTAAGCGCGGGAACTAGGATTTGGGGTGTGTGATCTATATCCAGAGTCAATATAAACATCTGAACTAGAATATTGCTGAATTTAGAAACTGCAGCCATTACACGACTGTATTGCATTGATAGATTGGTTACTTATAGTGGAAGCAGTGATATTTTTATCCTGCGCCTATACGGAATTTATTGTTTCTTTTTTAGTTGTGTTGAATGTAGTGTGTGTGTGTGTGTATATATATATATATATATATATATATATATATATATATATATATATATATTAGACGATTACAGGATATATTTTTATTCTTATAAAGAATCATACTATATTGGGTATTTATGCAGAATTAAAATATTGACTATGCTATTGTATAGGTAGTTTGGTACAATTTCCTATTAAAAGGGAATGCGAATGATCTAATTGATCGGTTATACGACCTGCTAATCACTAAGATGATTTCAATAAAACATGCTAGGTGAAAATCATGGAAATATGGACTTGTGGTACTTGAAATCACTGAAGGATAATACAAACTATGGATAAATAACATTGATTAAGTAAGATATATGGGATAAAAAAATTAGTTTAGAACATATAAAATGCACATCTCACTGTGGATAAATTGACTTAATTATGAAATAAGCAATAATATTATTATCTCCATCGTTTTCCTGCTAATTATCTTCAAACAAGTCCTCCGGAGGGTCGTAGATGATCATATCTGGGAAAATTTCTAAGAAGTCACGTTTTACTTTCTCTCTTAATTCTGGGTAAGGAATGAGCCCTTTCAGTATCACACGAAAAGGCAATGAAAGAGGAGGCTCAGGAGACTGTCTCATTTCTTCATATATCTCCATTGCCTCTGAGGGCAACCCGTTATCCAGAAAAGCTCTGATAATATCCCCAAATGTATGCTGATCAAATAAAACTTGTTCCTCTTTCAAATCAGCCCAAACTCTCTTAGCTTCTTCCACCCTTCTGTTTCGTGCAAGCATCATCAGCATGTCCCTGTAAAAAAACATGTCCGGCCTGTACCATATTTCTTTCCGGACTATTTCATACAACTGAGAAAGGAACCAAGGATTTGTCATTAAATAGTCAGTGCATATGAATGAGATAATAAATAGTTAATAAAACACCATATTAGTACTAGAAGAAATTAAATATTTGATGAAATTTTAGCTTTTGCAGTCTTTATGGTTAAACAGGTGACTTTCAGTAATAAAGTACATTAACATAAGGGCATGAAGAAAAGCAGTTCAAAAAGAGTTGATAATTAACGTATCCCCGTGCTGAAGGCTCTTCACTATGCAAAATTATGGAGAGGGTCATCGTACAGAGTCTTTCGTACCTTTGAAAATGCAAGGGACAATTTTACTGTTACATCAAGGTTCAATGGAGGTGAATGTATTGCTCAAAGAATTTTCTTTTTTTTAAGATGGCGCAAAAAATACAACCAAAAACATAAGTTGGAACGAAGATTGTCATAATTTCAATAATGAAATTTTGTTAGTCTAGGTAGGTCAGCCATCCACCCCCGATGCTCAAGTGTTTACATCTGCAACATTTTATCTTCTTTTGGTACTAAGGGAAAACGATGAACACTTTATAAACTCTAATCCTAAACTTAGTAAAACTATATGCTTCATAAATATTATTCAAAAATCATATTCTGGAGTATAAACATAAATTAATAGCATGTCTATAATAAGTATTTACCATTCCAACTACACGTGATACTACTATGAACCAAAAATTAAAAAGAAAAGAAATTCTTTTATGGAATAGCATGAAAAGAACAAAAAATAGTAGACAAATCTCTGCTCCGAGAATTTTCCCTTCACAAAGGATTTCTACATTCTGAAAGAGTCAATGCTATATTTACAATAATAACAAATCTGCGCCTCTCTATCCTTCTTCCTTAAGCCCTCTAACTAACTAACTAAACAACAAATCTTAATAAACTTCTCCTTCTCCTTATAGCATAAAAATACAGTAAAACCTAATAGATGTTACATAATACCTTTCTTGATCCAACTGTTAAATACATAACATGATGAATAAAAGTTAGCTTTATGTAACAATATATGTATATATATATATATGTATGTATATATATATATATATATGTATGTATGTATGTATGTAACAGAATTCAGAATTAATAGCCCATATTTGCAGGACATACCACCCAAGCACCCCATACGACCTAATGAATTGAGCAATCCTCTTCCCTTGATCTAACTTTTAGGGATGAATTAGACTCAACTAATTTTCCGTTTTAATATCAGAGCCTATCCCAGTCCTGATGATGGATCACTCACAAATGCCTAGTTTTACCAGCTTTAACACTCTAGATATCTATTCCTAGGCATGAGGAGCAAGTGCTAAGATTCTACTCTCAGTAAGTACATGGCTAAGCCTAGGTAATCTTCCCTTCCTGATATAACCTTTTGGGTTGAGTTAGATCCTGTCAGTTCATTTTCTATTCTGATGTAGAATGGAGACAATTTGACCCATGTATCTAATATCAACTAAGACGTACTTTTTGGTACAGCCATGTAGAAACTAGGCTTACAAACTGATAAGTCATGATTATATCAATAATTTTGAACTAATTGCATTGTTTTGGGTAGATTTAAGTTGTTAATTTTTAGTTTTTAGATTATATTTACTATAGAAAGCATTTTAGGTTAGTTTTAAAAATTTAGTTTAATTAGGTGTTTTTAATGCAATTTTAGTGTTAGTCTTAGAATTAGTTCTAGAATAGCTTAGGATTGTAGAATTTTAGGATAGTTTATGGTTGATTAGCTTAAATTCACTTATAGAATTAGAATTAAATTGGCATTTAGCTTAGTAGTTTAGTAATCTAGTTTAGTACTAGTGAATAGAATTGGTAATGAATCCTAGACTAGAGTAGTATAGCTTATATAGCCTAGTGTAGTACTAGTCAAACATAGTTTTAGAATTTAGAATAAAGAATAAGTTTTTAGTTTTAGATTCTGGTTTTTAGACTTAAAATCAGTAGTTAGATTTAGTTAGCTTAGGTTAGTTAGTTTAGCTTAGTTCGATCAGCTAGAATAGAGTACCTAGTATAAGTATGGATATATAATCTTAGGAGTAAACTTTTTGATTAAATTCTGTTTTAGTTCAGTAATTAGTTTAGTAAACTAGTAGTTAGTTAGTTTCTAGTGTAGTATATTCTAGTATAATTAGCTTAAGTAGATAGGATAATGTTGTTTAGTGATTAGGCTTAGTTAGACTTAACTTTGGTAGTATAATACTAGTTTTATTTTAGATATTGTAGAAGTAGTAAGTTCTGTTCTTAGATTTTTAAAATTCTGCAGTTTTGTAACTTTTAGATTAGTCTAGAATAGAGTTTGAGTTTAGCCTAGTTTCCTATTTTCTTAGAGAACTAATATACTAATTTGAGTTTTGTGATTTTGGTACAGGTTAATACATTCAATCCGTTTTAGGCTGATTAAAGAAGGATCAATCATAACTTCCAGCAATTGCAGAATCTGAAATTAGTTTGGAGCTTATTCATATGCTGAACTTTGCCCTTAGAGTTGACTTTCACATTTGAAGCTCAAATCCATGTACAAGCTGTTGTAGACACTAAGAGACATCTCATGTGACGTGTTGAAGGCAAAAATGACCATTGGAGTGCCCTTTACTGCCAGATGGACCAGAGTTAACTAAGTTTAGTCTAGGAGATAGTCTAGTTTGGTTTAGTTAGTTAATTTTCAGTTTTCCAGTTTTAGAAGTTAAAATGTTAACCATAGAGTTTAGTTGAGTGTAGGTTGGGTTAAGGGATATATATAAGACTAGGAAACTATTTTGGAGGGAGAGTTCGTCACTTATTTTTCCAGTTTCCATTTTTCTGTTTTGGAGAATTTCCTCAGCACTTGGAGTACTTGTTTGTTGCGCCATTGACCGCACGGTAGGCTGTGGTGCCAAGTTTCTTCAAGCTTTGTGTAAATCCATCCATTTCCACTGTTTATTCTTTGTATTCTAAGTTTCTAACACAATGTATCTCGTTTCTAAAGCAAATGTACCGATTGCTTTTCTCTTCCATCAATTTTCCATTTGTTTTGGACAAAACAGTGATAGTTTGTAGTTTACTGTTTGATGGAGTTCTTCACTTTTTAAACTAGTTTTGAGTGTGGAAACACATTCAATAATAGAAAGAGTACACAGTGACCGAATCAAACAGTGATTGCACAGTCAACCTTGATTAATAGAAACTAGAATTGTTCATGTTTTGCTCTCACTGTTCTTCATCTCATTTTCTGAGTTTTGATTCAATTTTGAGTTTTAGTTGTTTGGTTTGATTGAATTGGTGTTGTTCTTGCTTCTCAAACACTAGATTAAGTGTGGAACCATGCTTAAATCTGGAGAGTGAAAAGTAACCACCTTAGATCAAGTGACTACACAGTGAGCCTTGATCAAGTGAGATCACTTTCAATACAATCAAATTCAAACACTGATTCTGGTTTTTGCTTCAATTTCCTTAATCTGTTCAAGTTTGTTGTTTTCTATTATCACAAGTTTCTTTTACACATTAGAATCCATTTGCACAATTGCTTCTCAAATTAAACAAAGAAAATGCCAAAATCAAAGTTTGACAGTTTTTCACGGTTTATGTTTGTTGGTTCTATGATATTAGATTTTTTTTTATTCCTATGTTTTACTTGTTCTTTTGATTTCGTTTGAGTTTCTATGATTAATTAATGTTGTTTTGAAATTCTTTGCATGATTAAATCACTTGTTAATGCATTCCATGGATGAATCCGAAATTGTCCTCCACCTTCATATACACATTTTCAATGCATCGCTATAACCTTGATTTTCTGGTTCTAATTGTGATTTTCGGTTTCTATTGATTCTAACTAGTTATAAATACATATTTTAGTTGCTTTAGATGTTTAAATCATGTTCCAAGCATCAGCATTGCATAATTCATATCCAGAGTTCAGTGTGACATTTTAACAAACACTTTGCATGCATTCTAATTCTCTTAAGCATTTCATCTAACACTTTCGTGTTTTGCATTCTTGTGCATTCTTACTCCATTCTAAAGTTTGTAACACCTTCCATGTTGTTCATCCATACATTTTAACCACGCATATGTAAATTTCATCCACTGATTTTCAATTTAGAAGTAGAAACCATGACTTTCACGCATTATAACTAGTGTTCTGTTTCAGTATAGTTTCTTTACTTAGCTTGAGTGTTGTTCTTCATTTTCATAGTATTTTTAGGATATTTTAAGTTTCTTTAGATATAGTTTATGAGATTTCCTCCATTTAAATCATTCTTACACACTCACATGCACTCAAATTCATCACCTCTCCTTGGATTGATACCTTGGTTTACCACTACACTATATTAGTAAGGAAATCAAGTTTTGCATAAATCTTACGCGACTATCACAAACCAACAGAATTGAGAGTATATCAAATTTGGCAAAGTTTACCAGAAACATAGTTTATACATGATTTAACATGTGCTTGATGATAGAATCATAAACTTATAAATGTGTAAGAGTTAAGTGAAGGCGTTGGCAACCATAGTCTCTCCTTGCTACTTATGTTCCTCCCTCTATTGTTTTCTTACATCTTCCTATCCCTTCAATGGTGTCAGGTGTGTAATCCTTTATATTTTTCTAGTTGACCAATGAGCCATCAGTTCGAGTTTGGTCTCTGCTACAAAAATGAATCCCTTTGGTGGCTACCCAGATATTCGTTTGCCTATTCTTTTTTGGCTGTGGCAACCATTCATTGTATGCTTTCCCATTACTTGGACATGAAACATGCCTTCCTTCTTGGTGACCCATAAGAGGTTTGTCATAGGGACTTAGGGTTAGCAAGCTTATTCTCTTCATGGATTGAACTTGGTAAAGTAGTGATTGAATTTGATTCCATAATCTAGCTAATAAATTGACTTCCACTAAATCATTTTGGCACTGTTCAAATCAGATAAAGGCACATTGCACATACTTGCTACGAAGCTCTAACTAACGCATTAAAAAAGAGAAGATTGAGGCCGAAAAAGGGAACCTTGATACAGAGGAAGACTTGGTTCTGTCTCTGGAACTCGGCGAGGACGGCCACTAGGTCGGACTTGAGCAAGCGGGAGACGCTGGACCGGATGTAGCGGTCGAGGCGGACCGGGTCGGACCGAAGCCTCTTGAGCTCTTTGGCCACGAGCAGCCCTTCTTTGCCAATCTCCTTCTTCCGCCGCCATATCGAAAGGCTCGGACTCGATGCCCCACCCGAAACACACCGGACCCAATTACGGGTGCCCGCTCGCACCGCTGCACCAACTGCAACACGCACCAGCGGCATTAACATCAAACACTGAAAGAAACTGAAAGAGGAACACACAGGTGATGCTACTGCACTGCCACGCTCAAATCAAAATAGCCATGATGCTTAATAATTACGCTTTAATTCAGATTTCTTTTCCCCTGAACCGAATTTACTCTATGCATGTAATCCTTCTTGAGTTGGTTCGTGAGAACTCAAGCAAACTTCCCAAAACACCTGCACCTGGTAACAATTCTCTGGTTCAGTGGTTCTCTCTTGTAAGCTTATTAGCATCTGTATCAGTGCACTAGGGATATTTTTCTAACAATATTTAATATTTCATACTAAAAACAAATTTTATAAAATTCATTAAATTTAAATATTATATTTTAAAATAAATAAATAGTAAAAGCATTCATTAAACAATTATATATAGATATATTTATATATATTAATTCAAACTACAATTAAATAAGAAAATTTTTTATTATAAACATCGAGAAATAAATAAGTAATTTATGAGAAAAAATCATTACATAATAATTATAATAAATAATTTAACATTTATTTATAATAATAAAATTTAACTTTTTAAATAAATTCAATAATTAAAAATTACATTTCTGTGTGTTACAATTATTTTTTATTTTATAAGTAATATAGTATTATTGAAAAATATTATTTATCTTTGTAAAATGAGCTTTTATAATTTAAAATTAATAATATTTTAAATTATTTAATAATAATAATAAAATTATTTGACAATAAAAATTAAAAAATTAATTTAAAATTTAAGTTAATTATTTAAAAGAATATTTATATGCAAGAGAAAAATTTTATATATATACACTACTTTTGGTGACATTTAATTAAGAAAGATATATTTAGAATTAGGACTACGTTAATACGTAAGTAACTAAATTTGAGACAATCATTTATCTATTAAAAAAAATCTTTTATATTAAATAAAACTTTATATTTTTAGACACTAATTTAGAAAATATTAAAACTGATTTAAATATTTCAATAACCATTTTATCAATACACAATAAGCTTTTAAGTGGAACATTTCTATCCTTGGTTATTAGCATTTGGAGCAAAATCAAAGGCATCAAACTGTGTTGATGGTTCTTTTATAAAGCACTATAAAAGAATATATACATGATAATAAACTCTTTTGGGGAGATGGAGTTAATATTAGATACCAGTAATGACACATTTCTTTATTCATTAGTGTCAAATGGAATCATTCTAATTGTGTTTTGTTTCATATGGCAGCTAGTCAGCGTAGAAGCTATTTGACGTCAAACACGATTCAAATATTGGTGATAAATTTGTGGTCAACGTGGGCAATATGGATTGCATCTACAGGAAATGGAGTATAAGTGTTGTTCTTTGTTGTCACTCTCTCACTTCAATGAAATTTTTGAATCTAAACGAAGAAGACTTTATCTCTCATTGGTTTAAGAAATCAACTTATGAAGAAACCTACCTCTCAATTATCTACTCAATAAATGGACAACAAGTGTGATAGGTTACTTTTTTTCCTGATATGTTGCCTCCAACCAAATGGGTATTGCCTAGAAGACCCAAGAAGAAAAGAAGACTACAACCTTCAGAGTTAAAAAAGAATGACAACTGAGAAAATGGGGAATACGGAAAAGATGTGTCATGTGTAGACAACTTGCCCATAACATAAGTACTTTCATTTTAAAAAGGGTTAAATATGTATTTGGTCCTTCAAGTTTCAGTGAATTTTGGAATTAGTCCATCTTCGAAACTTTATACTAATTTAGTCCATCATCTTTAGAAATGCATGGATTAGTCATTCTTACCAATTTTTATTAAGTTTATTTGACATTTTAAACGCATTTTATGATAATATTTGAGTTAACATTGAAGCGAAAATGTATCAAACGGTATAAACAATTCAAATACTATCATAAAATACGCTTGAAATGTCAGATAAACTTAACAAAAGTTGGTTAAAAGGACTAAATTCACGCATTTTTAAAGATGAAGGACTAAATTGGTATAAAATTTTGAGGAGGGACTAATTCCAAATTTCACTGAAACTTAAGGGACCAAAAACATATTTAACCCTTTTAAAAACTCAATCAGACCAACCTTCAACTTCTATGTCAAGTCCACTACCTGCATCCACACCAAACCCATCAACTCCAAAAGTTGAAGACACTCAATTTAGTACATCATTTATTCTTGTTGACATGTGAAGATTTGATGAAGCTTTGTTGAAACTACTTGGAGTCATTACTTTGGAATTATGCCTTCATTGATGAAGTTATGGAGATTTAATAGTATTCATGATTAAACAAGCCTTGAACGCGTGGCCTCCACATGGATCTATCATTAGGAAAGAATGTTTGATGTTTGTAATTCACATTGTAGACCTTGTAGCATTACTTTGATGTATTTGGTCTTTATTGTGTTTTTAATCTGTTGAAATAGTTTTCAACAGGTTGAAATGTGTCTTTTAATCTATTGAATGGATTTTCAACAAGTTAAAAGGTTAGTTGCAATAGTTTTAAACTGTAACTTATTCAATCAGTTGAATTATTTTTCAATCGACTAATTTCACATAAGTCAAGTGAAATCAACTAACTATACGGAAAATTCAATCGATTGATTTCACTTAAACCACACTATATATGTTGTGTTTTCAAGAAAAAAAGCCAAGTTTCTGAGTTTTTTAGCGCGAAATCTTATCATTTATCATTGGAAAACTTTCTCTCTCGACAATACACAACTGCAACGTGTTGATTGAAGATCTTAGTTGATCTTGGAGGCATTTTGGCTTGGGATTAGCTTGAAGAAAACATGTATGGTTGGCTAAGGAGAGCCACCATCAGGTTTTGTTGTTCTTGTGCCTCTGGTTGTTTGCCTCATATGATTTTAAGTCTGTAAGTGGGATTCTTGTAGGGTGTGAGTCTAAATTTTTTGTGTGAGTCAAAAATCTTATGAGTTTCTTTGTTCAAAAGTGTAATTTTGGTGTGTGATTTGTAAAACTTTTGAATATAGTGGAAACCAAACTCAGGTTGCCCTGGTAAACTAGATGTAGCTCTATGATTGAGACCGGTATAAAAATAACTGTGCAATTCTCTTTCCTTCATCTCACTCACTTTGAATCACTCTAAAAACTTAAGAAAACCAAGTAATCCATTCTTTGTTGTGCTTTCATGCCTCCTTGTGTAATCTGAGGTTGTATACTTGTTAGAAATATTGATTTTAACAAGTCTTGTATGTAAAATTTTGTTGTTTGAGCTAAATCTGCGAATTCTGCATTCTGCATAAATTCCCAGGATTTTAGCCGATTTATTTGAAATTTTAATCGACTTTTTCATAGCACAAGAACAAATTGGCCTGCTGTTTTATTTTTTGACCGATTGAAAGTGTAATGTTCTGCAGCTTTTACATTCTAATTCTCTAGCCTATTTGATTCAATTAAAAGGGGTTTTAAGCTTTCAAAAAAGTTTTAAACAGTCAATTCAGCCCCCCTTCTTGGCTTAAATCACCATTTTAAACTTACACCTATAACCATCCAATACATCAAAGCAATAATGCTATAAAATATGAAGAACAAAGAAAGAGAATCCCAAAATAGAGCAACAATGCGAAATTGGGTTTTCTAACCTTAGACCTCCAATTAATGATCTCAATGGTCAAAATGAAGAACTTTATGCCAAAGAGCGTTTGTGTGAATTCCATCCTTTGAAACATAAATAAATGCCTTACAACCAAAGACACACTAATGATTATAGCTAACATTCTTGCCAAACCAAATTTTATTTGACATCGTGGTATCCAAAGCAACTACAAGACTAAGATTAATAACATATATAGTTGCAAGCAATGCCTCTCCTAAAAATGCTCATGCAACTTTGCTTCATAAAGCATACATTTAACTCTTTCAACAAAACTCTTATTCATCCTCTTTGTTAAACCAATCAACTAAGGAGTTTTAAGAGGAGTCTTATCATATCTGATACCTTATTGTTTGCAATAAACATCAAAAGGTTCACGATACTCACCACCATTATCAATACGAATACGTTTCAGCTTCTTGCTTAATTACCTCTCAACCAAAGCATGAAATTCCTTGAACTTTTCAAGTACTTGATATTTTCGCTGAAGTGCGTAGACCCATAAATTCCTAGAACAATCATCAAATAAAGTAACAAAGTAAAGTGCATCACTAAATGAATTTACCTTTAATGGTCCATACACATTTGAATGCACCAATTCTAGCAACTTTGACTTCCTTGAGGGATGTTGCTTCTTAAAGGATACTCTGGTTTGTTTGCTAACCATACAATGTGAACATTTCTCAAACTTTGCGCTCTTCAGTCCCAAAAGTACATCTTTTTTGGCTAAGTAATTAAGCCTTTCCTCACTTATGTGCCCAAGATTTCGGTGCCACAAAGATGTGTCCATATAGATATCATTCACATTGTCTTTAGCAACCAAAGATTTAGTCCAATACAATTTATAATTTTTCTCCCCTATGGTCATAGCCAAGTTACCTTTAGTGGGTTTCCATTTACCAAAACCAAAGTGATTGTCATAACCACTATCATCAAGCAAATGCACAGAGATCAAATTAAAATGAACATTTGAAGCGTGTTTGACTCCTCTGAGTAATAATTACACTCCCTTATTGGTTTGCAAGCGAACATCACCAACCTTTGAAACTCCATCATTACCCATCTTTAACATTCCAAAGTCACCAGAAGTGCAAGATGTGAAGAACTCCTTGCTCGGTGTAACATCACTATCAATAATCCATATGATCTCATTACATGCAAGATTAACATACTCAAATTCATGAAGAAGAACAAGATCACCACCTATGGTTGTAGTAGTAACACGATCATAATCATCATGATCATTCTCTTTTTGCTTGCCATTTTCCTCTTTATTCTCCTTTCTCCTCTTAAAACAATATTTTTGAAGGTGCCCTATTTTATTACAATAACAACACTCCACATTCTTATATCTTGACTTGGACTTACTTCTGCTCTTCTCTCTACCATCCTTCGGTTAATTTTTCTGACTTCTACCCCTATTTTTGTGACAAACACCTCACACTAAGATAAAAAAACCATGTGTCTTCTTTTTCATGTCTTCATTAAGAGCATTACTCTTTACAATCTGGAAAGAAACAATTCCATTAAGGGCTAAGTTTGTAATTGAAACCCAAAACATCTCCTAAGACTATGGTAGAGTATATAGTAACCTATACCTCAAATTCATCAAACAATTCAAAAAATATAATTTATTATTGCCTGACTTAGAAGCGTACAAAGACTCAATCTTCTCTCACAAAGTTTTATCATTGTCCTATTAGTAATGTGATTATAAACATTGTCTTCTACATATGTCGAATAAAACCACACACTTGTTGGTACTCAAAGTCTCATTCTTCATTAGACATAGAATCTGACTTTTTGTGTAGCAAAAAGGGGAAGATGCAATTTCTTCACAAACAATAAGACTTTCATCTTACCCTTACATAAATGATAATTTGTACCATTTAAAGAAACCATCTTTGTATTTGTCTTCATCATTCAAAAAGGTAAATATCAAAGAGCTCTGATGCCACTTTGATGGGGAGGGGGGACAATAACTAGAACTAAAAATATCAAAGTATGCAATGGAAATAATTTCCCCAAACTTGCAAGAATCTTTGAGGAAAAACAACAAAATAAAATGACAACAATAATCACAAAAGACAACACCAATATATTTAATGTGAGAAAACCCTTTCAATGTGAGAAATTAAAACCCACAAGCACAAGCTAGTAAATCAAGTTCCATTAATATCAAATATAGGTACAAGAGAGTCCAATCAAAAGCGCAAACAAGCACCTATAACCAACCAATACATCAAAGCAATAATGTTCTCAAATATGAAGAACAAAGGAGAATAAACCCAAATAGAGCAACAATGTGAGATTGATTTCTCTAATCTCATACCTCCATTGGTCAAATGAAGAACTCAGCCAACAAATTTTCTCTCTCTTTTCTCTCTTCCAAAGGTTGAGAAAAATAAACCTCTCTCTTCTGAGCTAGAGGAACCCTCTCCACTTACCATTAAATAGTGATGGAAAACGAGCTTGACTAGTTTGGACTTTTTAGACAGATAGTTGAGAGCCTAACCCAACAATTACTATTCACTTAGTATATGAAATGTGAGATTCAATTATTTAAGATGTGAGAAAGATCATATACCAATATGAAAGAAAGAAAAAAGTTGAACATTAATCTTTTTTTTAGGTAATAAACTCAGTATTAATTGATTGTTGGACTAAAAGTTACATTCTCATTCTTTAAATTTAAGGTAATACATTATATTTTAAATTATTTTATGATTACATTTTATTGTATACATTTTATTTACAATACCATAAATTTATAATATTATATTATTTTATGTATATGTATTTTTAATAGGATTAAATATGTTTTTGGTCCCTTAACTTTGAGTGAAAATTGGAATTAGTCTTTCTTCAAAATTTTGGCCCAATTTAGCCTCCCAACTTTAGAAATACGTGGATTTATTTCTTTTAACAAAATTTTGTTATGTTTATTTGACATTTCAGACGCGTTTCAAGATAACATTTGAGTTGTTTACACCGTTTAATACATTTTCGCTTCAATGTTAGCTGAGAAATGCATTTCAAACATCAAGTAAACTTCACAAAATTTGGTTAAAAAGGACTAAATCCACTCATTTTTTAAGATGAAGAACTAAACTAGTCCATAGTTTCAAAGAGGGAATAATTCAAATTTTTATTGAAAGTTAAGGGATCAAAAACATATTTAATCATTTTTAATATTGTGGATATTATAGTCATGAATGGTTAAATGAAGATTCACAAAGATTTGCCCCACATCAAGATTTGGAACTTAGTAATGAAAGGAAGAAATATTTTAAGATGTGATGTGGATGTAAAGAGATAAGTAAATATAGAGTTTGCAAACTTTTCATATGGAAGGGAAGATTTTGGAATGTTGACTCTTTAAGGGATAAAGGTAAAATGGATGCAAAATCATAATGGACTGTTGATGGAGATCATGCAACAACACTTCAAAAGATAGCTCTTAAGCTACTTGGACAACTATGCTTTTCTTCTTACCTACTCTTCTATACATTCCTTGAAAAGAAATCTTATGACACCTAAAATGATGAATGATTTAGTATTTGTTCTCAAGAAACTCCTTAAAATACAAATAATATGAAACTTAATTGTAGGATAGCGTAGGAGATTGTAAGACCCGGGAAAATTAAATAAATAAATATTTATTTATTTAATAAATGTGAGAGCAGGAATCCTTAACTTAATTAATATGGAAAAAGAAGGCAAGGAGTAATGGTAGTTCAAGTAGTTAAGAGTACTTGATTATTATGAGAGGACTTGGGTTTGAGCCTTATGTATGTCATTAGTATATTAATTTAATTGTTTTATTATTTTAATAATATGCTTGACCATGGTGTGTGATAATATAATCCTAAAGGTGTAAGAATTATCACGAAAGGTGTAAAAATTATCATGAAATATGAATTGATTGAATGCTTGTGCAATTGTTTGGTAATTGAGTTAGGGTTGGTTTGAACCTTGGCTAGCACAATTTAGTCTTGACTTATTTGTATTTTATTATATTTTTTGTTCTACAATGTTAGGGAAAACCTAGAAACCCTAGTAGTCGTCAGAGAAACGAAAGAGGCATGGAATAATATGTTACAGTGCAATGAACTCTCACCTCTTAATGGTGTTAATTGTTATTTTCGTTTTGGGTAATTAAGGGATAATTAATAAGGCTAATAATGGATGAGAGGGAGGAGAGTGGTGCTCGTGGGAAGGCATTTTCATGTGGCTACCAAAATGGAGTTTTAGAACCCTGAAAAGAGGACTTAGAGAGTATTAAAAGGTTGGAAGGAGTGTCCAAGGGTGGATATCAAAGGAGAGATCAATTATGGTTAGGGGAGCTGTCATTTCATGTTTTAATGATATTATATGCAATTACGTTTATATATATATATATATATATATATATATATATATATATATATATATATATATATATATATATATATATATATATATATTGATGCATGAAAGTCTTCTCCTGAACCAAATTCTTGTATGGTTTAACTTCTTGATGTTTGTTGTATGTGTTGTATGTGGTTTTAGAGAGAGTATGTGTGTACTTGTGGTTTCCATTGTATTGAGTTGTCTTTGTGAACTCATCAATGCTATGATTAATATGATTCTTCTTTCTGTCTAGGTGTGATGTTTAAAGTTTTTCTTCTATATATGACTCAATTATGATTATTATTTACTATTATTATTATTATTATTATTTTATTTTACTATTATTTTATTATTATCATTGTTTCATTTTAATGATGATTTTATTATCATAATTATTTTATTATTATTGATTTATTTTATTATTATTATTATTATTATTTTATTATTATTGTTTTATCTTATTAGTATTACTTTTTTATTATTATTTTGATTTTATTTTATTATTATTTTTATTGTTATTACTTTTATTTTTTATAATTTTGTTTTATTATTATTATTTATATTATTATTATTATTATTATTATTAATTTTATAGTTAATTTTATTATTTTTCCTTTTATTATTATTAGTATTATTCTTATTATTATTATTAATTTCATTTTATTTTATTTTAAAATTATTTTTATTAGTATTATTATTTTATTTTATTATTATTGTTATTATTATCATTGTTTTGTTTTATTATAATTGCTTTATTTCATTATTATTATTATTGTATTTTCTTAGTATTAATGTTTTATTATTAGTTTCATTTCATTTTATTATTATTTTCATTTTCATTATTATTTTTATTTTTAAAATTTTGTTTATTATTATAATAATAATTATTATTATTATTATTTACATTATTTTTGTTTTTATTTTTATTTTTATTAGTATTTTTATTTTTATTTTTATTTTATTTTGTTTTATAATTATCTTTATTATTATTATTATTTTATTTTATTTTACTATTATTTTATTATTATTGTTATTATTATCATTTTTTATTTTATCTATGATTTTATTATCATTATTATTTATTATTTGCTTTATTTATTATTATTATTTTATTATTATTATTTTATCTTATTAGTATTATTGTTTTATTATTATTGTTTCATTTTATTTTATTATTATTTTCATTATTATTATTTTTATTTTTATTGTTTCGCTTTATTATTATTATTATTATCATTATTGTTATTGTTGTTTTTTTATGATTATCATTATTACTATTTTATTGTCCGTGCGATATTTTTAGGGTAATGGTTATGTTCTTCCTACTTTGTATTGTTTGGTTGTCTAGGATTTTGTGTTGGGTATAACACTTTGTTTTAATGGTTTTATGTGGATTTATTGTGATTCTCCGGGATGTATAAAAGCAAGAATATGGTTGTGTTTGATGTATGACATATGATATTGTGTAGTTGAGTTCAACTTAATGATATGAAAGTGTATTTACTTGTCATGGATGCATGTTTTGTGTGAACTGAGTGTTTTGTGTAAATAGGTTCATTGGAACCTATTCTAGAGTGTCAAATACCAGTAAATTATCAGTTACTGGTGTGGCATATGGTGAAACGGTGTAAACCACCAGGAGATAGGCCACAAAGTGAACTCTAGAGTAAAACCCAAGAAGTGGTTTCGCCAGGCAGTGTGTTGTAGAACTGGGCTTAGACCAAAATCCAGTGGGTTGGCACCCAATGACGCCAAGTGTTCTGCCAGGTGGTCTAAAACGCGAGTTAACCTAGCGATGTGGATGTTATGTTAGGTGGTTTTGAATGTAGTGATGGATTATGTGAGGGATTCTTCACAGCTTTGGATGGAGGTCTTGATGCGATGCTTTGTTGGGGGCCCAGTTATGAGTGCAACTTGTATTGGGGTAACACGTGGCCACTCAAAGTTGTAGCCTGGTGGTTTTGGAAATCTAATGGATTGTGCGAGATCGTGGCTCGTTCAGATGGGTTCTGGAAGATTACCCTTCTCGGTGTTATCCGACGAGTTTGGTAGTCTTGGGACAAATACGGACTGTGGTTCGTATTGGAGAACTCCACTTGGTGTCGCGGATCGTGGCCGTGGCAAATTTATTCCCGCGTGTGGACTATTAGGTGGTAGCCTGTAGTCGGAGGGGCGAGTAAATACTCGTGGCAGCAAGGATCGATCAATGTAATCATTAAAGGGTGTAGAATCAAGTGGCGTCCATATGAAGATTTGGAAGTCGAGGTTTTGATGAACAAGTAAGGGTTGTGCTCTTGCCGGGTTTTGGTGAGCATGCAAGGGTGGTTGCTTGTAAGTCCTAAGGAAAGTAATGCTCTTACCGGGTTTTGGTGAACAGGTAAGGGTTGTTGCTTGTTCTTCCCAGGAGGTGTTGGGGCGTAGAAAAGGAAACTGGTTGGTTATGAGAGAATAATATACTATGTGATGAGACTTGGGAGTATTAGAACTATTGGAATATTGTATGGTTATTTATTATATTATGTAATGCACTTTTATTGTGTTGAGCTCACACTATCTACTTGTGTTTGACAATGATCGTGTAATGTGTTACACGGAAGCAGATGATGTTGTAGGGGTGCTGGTGAAACATAGATTCATATAAGGGCTAGCTTGGAAAAAAGCCTTTAAGATGTTTTCTTGTTTTATGGATTTTAAACGTTTTGAAACATTTATCTTACCAGACTTGGAATTTATAATCAACAATTATAGTTTGTGGATTTTGATTTATTGTAGTATAATAAATGTTGTAAATTTTTCCGCATTTGAGAAAATGAATTATTATAAATGAGATTTCATATTTTTTCTTATTCTAATGTTACAGATATACTTTTCATTCAATTTAGTTTTTATTTTATTATTAAATCAAGCTTCAATCAACTTCTAACTTGAATTTTAATTTCACAAACACAAATTGATATCATGAAGAGAAAACCAAACTTAAAGAAGAAAAAAACAAAATCAAAACAAAAAATATGAGTATAAATAAAAAGTTAATTTAATTTCTTTAATCTTGATTTTGTGAATTGATCTTCAAATATCTTTCAAATATCTAGTTCTTCGTAGTAAATAATAAAAATGCAACATGGATAAGAAGTAAGCATGACTAAAACAAAATAAAATAAAAGATAGAAAATGGTCAATTAAATTATACCTATCTTTTAATATTAATGATTAATTTAATTATTTACAATATATGTGAATATAAATTAAAATTAAACTAATTATGAATTACACAATTATATTTAGTAATAAAAAATTGAATAGTCTATATAAATTATTGAAGTAGTAATTTTTAATAGTTAAGATAAATTTAGATCATTCATTGTTATTAATAATGTAAGTATAATGTTAAAATAAATATTACTTATTATTACTTATAATTTATAATATCTTTAATAGTATGAACAGTTTTCAATCGAATATTAACAGTAATTAATTATAAATTTCCATGTGTTTAAATTTCTCTATTACTTTATATTGAAATATTTTAACTATTTCTAAATTATTATTATGATTCATTGTATTTTTTATATATTTTTAATAATATTCATAAATCTAAACTATTTTCAAATATTAAAAATAGTTTCTATTTTTAAACTTTATACGTCTATTTTAAATCATAAAAGTAGTGGAATATAATGTTTAATAGCACTTATGTATTTTATATTATGAAATATTAATTCATTAAATATAATTTTTCATAATTTTTAATTATGTATTGCCTTATTAAATTAAAAGGTTACATTAAAAATATTGAACGAAAATCATTTATAGGAGACGTTTTGCAATTTTCTTTCCTAAACAATAGAGTAGTTTTTTTCGTAAATAAACTTTGGATTATGCTATTTTGATATATTTTTTAGTCCTAGTTTATTTTTGAAAAAAAAAATCATTTTCTTCCCTGGTGGAGGGAATTCTTATAATAAACGCAAAAGAGAAAAAAAGAAAGAAAGAAAGAAAAAGAAGTGTGTGTGCGATATCCGTGTGAAATTCTCAGCCATAAAAAAATAAATAAAAAAGGAATAAAAATGAATAAATAAATAAATAACATTTTGAGCGTGAAACCAGAAGTGTGTCCGCATGCGCGGTGAGTTCGATAAATTGAATAGTCAAAACCGGCTTTGATCAATCACCGAACCGTTGTAGCATTCTTTAACGTGGCGTGTGTTTCACTCCGTTCCGTTCCAATGGCAGAAACCTCTGCACTATGCTTCTCCACGTTCAGATTCTCTTTCGTTCCGTTCCGTTCTCCTCCCAAGACCTTCAACAACTCCTTCCCTTTTTCTCCTTCTCCTTCCGTTCCTCATCCTCGCCTTCTCCATTTCGCTCCCAAAGCCTCCCCCGGCGGTAACTTCTCCGGCGACGATTCCTTCGCCTTTTTCCCCTGGTCCGATTCCGTTAACGGTACGCTTTTCCTTCAACATCGCTGATTCTGAATTTCAGAATATGAGGTTCATTTTTCAATGTTTTCACTTGAAGTATGGCAATTGGAATTTATTCGGTCTTCTATAAGTCAAAGAAAAAAAGTTAAGGCCTTTTCTTGAACGTTTATAGTTAGAGATTTTTGTGAGTGTTGATTCATTTCACTTGTGATTTTATCCCAATGTTTGCATTTTAAAGCATCTAGGTGAGATGATGAATATCAGGTTCAGAAATGATTCAAGCTTCCTGCTTTGAGTTGTATATGTAGTAATTAGTTGATGAGTTGTTATCCTTTATGTTTGCGACTTCTCAGAAATTCAATGGGTTCCTGAGGAGAGAATTACATTGTTCACTCCTGATGGACTGATCCAGATCGGTGGCTCCATGGTTCCTCGCCGTGTCAGCTCTTCTGATGTATGATTTGTAAAATTTCATTCTTTTCTGTTTACAATTTAACAATTAGAACTTAGAGGGAAACTTGAATGTGCTGTTGGTTATGTTTAGTCCACCACATCCATTTGGCTCCAAAATCTTGATTTCTTGATTTATGTTGAGAAAATCCTAACAGTGATTTTTATTGATGAGTGATAACTTTAACACATTTTCAAGAATTCACGCAAACGCTCTTTGGGGTTGAAGTTGGACCAAACAAAGCAGTGTCCACCTAAAACTCATGTTGAACGTTTAATCCAATAAGAAGAGGGGAAGGACTGCATTATTGAATAGGCTTTGAAACTATTTCAAGAAATCAACTACCTTAAAAGCTAAGGCGGTTATAGGTTGAAGTCCAACTTGCTTCTTGTCATGTTTATAAGATTTTCATTTGGTAATTTTAGTATACTACATTTTGTTACACGATTAGGCTCGTTGCCCTTTTACTTCTCATGCTAAAAGGTATCTTGGTGTTTCATATCGAATACTAGGCCATTGAATCAGCTTTTTAGCCCAAGACAGCACAGACACAATATGCATTTTCTTGAACCTTTCTCATCTTTGACCCATGCTTGTTTACAGTACATCTCAATGCTATCTTCTTTTAAATTGGCTAATATATTGTTATACTTCACAGAAGAAGCAAGGGAAATCAAAAACTACACAAAAGTTCCAACGGTTTCAAGAAAGTAATTACATGGATCCCAACCAAGGTCTTTGTCTGGGTGCACTCTTTGATATTGCTGCTACTAATGTGAGCCCTCGATCTTTTAACTAAAACTCCTATACGAGAATTTAAAGCATCCTTTGCCATCTCATATATGAAGTGCCCTCTTATCTCATACGAATTGCCCTCTTTCCAGGGACTTGATATGGGCAGAAAACTTTGTATTTTTGGTTTCTGCCGTTCCATTGAGATGCTTAGTGACGTTGTGGAAGACACTGTTTTAGAGCATGGTGGGGAGGTATGCTATACTTTTTTCTTTGAGTAAAGCTATTGCGTTCAGGTTCTGATTATATGTTGAAGAAAGTTTCGTCAAAATTGCAAACCATTGTTGAAATTTGACGAGACTACCTGGTCTGAGGATAATTTCTAAAGAATAATGCTATAGATAAAAAATAGGGATATAAAACCCTCAACTTTCTGCACCATTTAATTTAACTCTATGGAGGTATTTGGAAGAGGTTAGTGGAACTTATTTAGTTATTTGAGCCTATGAAAATAACGTATTACTCCTATAAACTTTTTTTAACTTTATTCAGTAAGCATCTTAGTAAAACTTATTACAATAAATTCTTTTCAACTTCTTTCAGTAATTTTGGGGCTAAATTTATGTCATAAACTATTGTTTGATAAGAACTTGATAAATTGTTGTAGATCTCACATCAGTTAAAGATATGACCAAATTATTATATTAATGAGTGTAAAACCTCTCCTTATGAATAAGTTTTGTAAGGTTAAATTAAGCCTAAATTTACTTTCTAAGATAGTATGAAAAACATATCCTAACAAGGTTTCTTGGACTAATATTGTGTTGGATGCTATCAATATTTAATTTTATATTTGAGATGTCTACTTCTCAATATGAGGAGACATGTTTGATAAGGTTAAGTTAAACTTAAATCTACTTAATCTACTTTATAAGATAAATAGCCACTTAAAGAAGTTTTTTACTCCAATGCACCCTAGATATTTGCAGGGTCACATTAGTATAAGTTTTGCACATGTACACAACACAAGCAAGCCAACGGCTGTGCATACTGATTGTTGTTTTCTGTTTTCCATCAAATTTCTACTTACAATATTGTCTCTTTAATTGTACCAACTCTTTTCGATCAAGCTTCAATTCTTGTTATCTTGTTTAATTGAAAAGTACAAGTTAGAAAATTGTAGAAGTCGGAATCGGAAGACCATTATCCTGCCAGTATCAATCATTAACTGGTTCTATCAGTTAGAAAATTGTCATTGAAAATTGTATTCAGCCATTTTCGTTTGGTTGTATCAACTTACATATTAATTGATAACTGGATTTTATGGGCAATTTCATTTCTGGTAATACTGGAGGCATTTACCAAGCAACTTTTCCATTGATGGTCACAATATCCAGATGTTTTCATCTGATATAGTTTCAATAGAATTTCTCAGAACGTTAGAACCCATTTTACATGGCAGGTTATTGCTGCAGAGAAGGCAAGCAAAGGTGATTTACATGAGAAGCTAACCATGACTGTTGCAGTGCCATTATTGTGGGGGGTTCCTCCAGCTTCTGAGACGCTTCACCTCGCTGTTAAAAGTGGTGGAGGGATTGTAGAGAAGGTCTATTGGCAATGGGACTTTCTGTAAATACATATTTTAGGTCCCCTAACCATTCTTTCCTCGCTCTGTACATAAAATTGTATCTCTGTATATGTACACAAAAAATTAATGTCATAGTGTATCTCTACTTGTACAACAAATTATGTCCGTACATTGGACCATAATGAACACTTAGTTCTGACTGTGCATACTTTGTTAAAAGTCATTGAAATTTTTCATTTGTCTATGATTCCATTAATAAAAATTATGTAACCCATCAATTAATAAGTTTTTATGAATAAGTATCTAGTACATCTATAAAATTATTTTAAAAGTTAAACTATTTATTTCTTTCTCAGTCCCTTTAATTTATTTGAAGTTCTATATTTGTAGTCATATATGTGTTGAAATTCTCACTTGTCACTGCAGACCTACAAGGAGACATATTTGATATAATAGTAAGATTATAGTAAAAACACATAAAGCAAAACAAGAATAAAAAGACATTATGTGGATGGATAGTTAAAGAAACGAAAAAAAAAAAGAGTAAAGATTTAGGATGGAGTGAAGAAAGGTGCATTACTTGTTGAAGTAACATTGACTTTCATGCTTCTCTAAGATAAATTTTAAGTGTTGAATCACTTTTGACTCTTAAGAACCAAAACAAGTCTCTAAGATTCTTAAGGGATTCAAGGGTGGCAAGAATGATTCACTAATTCAATATCTTCAAAAGTTATTTTACAAGAACTAGTCATAGATATTTATAGGACAAATCATCGTCAAAAATTGAAATGCTAATTATTGTAAAATGAATACTATTTCATAGCTTAGCATGCGTTGGCTGAATTATATGAAGAAAAATAAAAGGGATAATTCAACTTATAAAAGCTTCTTGATAAAGATAATCTTCATGTTTTCCATAATTGGCTCACACTCTCCATGCATGATTCACTTTGACCTTGCCTATTGGGCTTGAAATATTGCCAATGGTTCCTTGTTTGCTGGCATTCATTTGTCTGTCTGCACCATAGTTCCTTTTAGGCGATAGACATAATTACGACCTAAGCTAGAATTAATTTTTACTCCTAAAATTATAAATGAAAGAAAATACCATGAATATGAATTTTAATTTCAAAATAAAAGTAAATTTTATTCTAAAACTTCAAAGAATCACTTTTTTTAAATTATTTGTTAAAACTATCAAGATTATTCTCATTCATCTTGATATCATCTCTCTTTTTTTTAAGAGAAGTTGACTTTCGATGTTTGTTAAAAAATCTATAAAAGATGAACAATCCAATTAGTATATTGAAATTAATGTTAAATGGTTACTTTTAGTACATAGTATATTTCAAAATACTCTACTAAACAATATTTATATTTTTAATTCTTTCTTCAAATTTTCTCGAAACAAAAGCAATGTCATGTTTTAAAGAGGAATTTTTCCATTTTTCCATTTTTTTTTAAAAAAATTACTTTCAATAAGATAATAGTTGTGTTAAGCACATACTCGTTATAACAACAAAGATAAAAATAGTCTTTGGTATATATAAAAGAAACCATAAAAATTAAAAATAATACTCTTTTTATTTGAAACATCTCTAGTATCTTCTTCTATCCTAGCAAAAGTTGGAATTTGGGAAGACATAGAATTCCATGTCGTACTTTCCAATGTTTTTTCAAATACTTAGCCTCTTCCACTTGCATGCTTGATCTTTCAAATCTTTTTTTTTTCTCTATAGTTTTCACATCTTTTTTATTTTTTTTCATTTTGGTTTGTTCCTTGTTAACTTCTCTAGGTGATAAAAAGGTTTCCATGTAACCTTGTGCTTTTGTGCTCAAAAGAAAAATTGTTGATTATGCTATCATATAATACTTTCCTATCAATTGTAATAGGCTACCAAGTAAAATACTATTGGCTTCCATAGACACGATATCACAAAAATTCATCTTTATACTTTTTTTATAGAAAATTTGATGAAGACAAACATATTCACGATAATTTCATCACACTTGTTCATAAAATGTTCTTTGTCACTCTTGTGCTAGTCACACTAAAGCAACTTCTTCCATATGACTAAGCACCATTTGTCATTAATTAGATATCATGTATGAAAATTATTTTCTCTTTATGACTCATCAAAACCCTATACACTTGTCCAAGCATTCACCTAATTATTAAAAATTCACTCTCACAAGAAACTTTGTATTCATTATTGCTTGGAAAAGGAGACAAAGAGGGTGATTTAAATGTATATAATGTGTTTATACTCTAAACATTTTAAAACATTTAATGAAATTTATTTTTACGAAGTAAAAGTGGTAGGCATGTAAGACTTTTTGACCCTTGAACTACAATGAGAAATCTCCTTAGATATCTTTGAAGGATTTTTACCATATTCATTTCTACTCTTGCCCTTCCAAGTTAAGTTATAATAGTTACTCTTATGAGTACTTCTCTTTTACATATATTTTCTCTTAAGTTGTATTTCAACTCTAATAGTTTGATGAACCAAAATTTCAAGAAAAAAAAATAGTCATACATATAATTCAGCTATATCCTGAATATCTCTATTGAATCTACTCATGAACCTAGCCATTTTATCATCTTTATCTTCTTTAATATCAAGTTTCATCTATAGTGAACATTCACACATCTATCTCATTATTCAAGTCATTGGAGTTTCAAAATGACTTCCTTTTATGAATAAGAAGGCACAAATCTAGTTTGCATACACTATTTGAGTTGTGAGATCAAGCACAACCTCTTATTTTGTCCAATATCATCACATACTCTAGAAACTCTAGAAAAATTACAATTTTGTAATTTTGAAGGTGTCATTGTTCATCCTCATCATGATTTTCCATTGTTAGAAGAACTTTTATACTTTCTTCTTTCTTTCAAAATAATGTCCATTTTTCTGAATTTTCCTTTTAATTGGTCATTTTCCATCTTAAATCTAACCATGAGAACAAAAAAGACAAAAAAATCTTGACATTTTACCTATAAAAAAATATACACAAAAAAAAAAAACTAAAACAATACAAAAGTTGGAAATTTAATAAAATCGAACCAACATTAATAAAAGAACAAACTTATCATATTTCTTATACATGTATCTATATAACTAAAACCTTAATTTATTAT